>Ga0206895_1100_pt1 | contig 23932 bp, 19 predicted proteins | sample Alteio_BWOrgHeat_51_FD_152967 | JGI IMG/M metagenome (GOLD analysis project Ga0206895, IMG submission 152967) | Enriched cells from forest soil in Barre Woods Harvard Forest LTER site, Petersham, Massachusetts, United States -... | ecosystem: Environmental > Terrestrial > Soil > Temperate forest >...
TCATATCGCGCAAATGCCATCAGTGATGAGTATAGTAGAAGACATGAAAAAAATGAAAGCCTTTACCCTCGTGAAATACGGTTCTTCTGCAACTGCATTCGAAACCCGTGAGCTTGACATCCCTAGCCCCAAAGACACCGAAGTGTTGATCGAAGTAGAAGGCTTTGGACTCAACTTTGCCGACGTGGTCGCGCGCCTCGGCCAATATAAGGACGCGCCTCCGCTCCCAGCCGTGATCGGCTATGACGTGGTAGGAAAAGTTTCAAACATCGGTCCAAAAGTAACGACGGTAAAAGTTGGCGAGCGAGTGGTCGCCCTCACTCGTTTTGGCGGATACGCACAGTTCGCGATCGCCCAAGAGTTCGCGTGCGCAAAAATCAGCAGTAAGGCCTCGATCGCTGGCGCCTGTGCTCTCGCTACCCAATTCTGCACTGCTCAATACATGATCGAAAAGAAGATGCGAGTATTGCCCGGAGAAAAACTTCTCATTCATTCTGGCGCAGGCGGCGTTGGTTCGGCACTGATCCAACTCGCAAAAATTAAAAAGGCATACATCATTACTACCGTTGGTTCTGATAAAAAGGCTGAGTTCGCTAAAAGCCTCGGTGCCGACGAAGTGATCAATTACAACACTCATGATTTCAAAAAAGAAATCGAAGCGCGCCACGGAAAAAAATCCATCATGGCCGCCTTTGATGCTGTTGGAGGCAAAAACTTTCGTCACAGTCTCGCGCTCCTCAGCCCTGCTGGGAGCATGTGCGCTTACGGAGTATCGGAAAATACGGAGTCTCGCGGAGGAGAACTGATCAGTGGTTTAAAAATATTATTCGGTTTCGGAATCATTTCACCGCCGTTAATGATGATGAACGGCAAGTCATTCGCGGGTGTGAACATGCTTCGAGTGGCTGATTACCAACCACTACTCTTTAAAGAAATTCTGGCCGAAGTGGTCGATCTTTTTGAAAAAGGGCTCATCACTCCCCTCGTCGATAAAAACGGCGGAGAATTTCCGCTTAGTGAATTGGCCATGGCCCACGATTTACTCGAACATCGTAAAACAGTTGGAAAAATCGCGATTACTTTGTAGCCGATTTTCCGCGGCCGAACATCACCGTCATTGTTTTCTTCGCAATTGAATTCGCATTCGTCATGAAGCCCACCATGGCTCCGGATGAATCCTTATTCAAAGAAAGTTTTGCTTCCTTCATTGCGTAGAGCGTGAACACATAGTGATGGGGCTGATCGCCTTCCGGCGGGCATGGTCCACCATATCCCGGCTTTCCGAAATCCGTGCGACCCTGGCCAACTCCGGTGAATTGAACCTCTTCTTCTTTTTTCGTCTCCGGATTCATTTTTTTGTAAGCAGTGAATTTTTCACCTTCTCTGAGTTCGGTTACTTTCGCTGGAATATTGAATACCGTCCAATGCCACCAACCGCTGCCAGTCGGCGCATCCGGATCGTAAACAGTGAGTGCAAAACTCTTCGTGCCGGATGGGGGATTTGCCCAATGAAGCTCAGGAGAGAGATTTTTGCCGCTACAGCCGAAAGAATTGAAAACAAATTTCATGTCCATCGTGTCGCCATCTTTAAGCGAGGAACTACCGAAACTAAACTCCCCCGTTTTTGTGTTGATGAGCGAGGTGTCTTTCACTTCTTTTTTGTCGTCCTCATCGGCACGGGCGACATTGAAGCCGATCGTGGCGACCGAAGTGAGCATGAGTGATAAAATTAGAGTAGTGATAGGTGCTTGCATAGGTTTCTCCTGATGATGAATCTAGGACTATCCTATACATAAATTAATCGCTTTGCAAAATATATCATGATAGGTAAATACCTATGATACCGACGCCCACCGAAATTCAATATTTTCTTGAGATTTACCACACCCAGCACATATCCAATGCGGCCATACGGTTGGCGATCACCCAACCTACGCTGACTCAATCTCTCCAGAAACTGGAAGAAAAACTGGGCGTCGCATTATTTCACCGGACCAGACAGGGAGCAGTCCCCACTGCTGCGGGAAAAAACTTCTACCAAAAGGCGCGCACTCTTTTAGAAAATTGGCGAGAAGTGAGTGAAGGACTCATTTCTGCCCAAACCGAATTACGTGGAAAATTCAGAGTGGGCTGTCACTCTAGCGTGGGTGCTTACACGATCCCTACACTCTTAGCGGGACTGGAAAAAAAAGCTCCGCTCATTGAAGTTTCACTCACCCATGATTTTTCACGAAAGATTACGGAGAAAATTATTTCTTTCGAGCTCGATCTCGCGTTTGTGATTAATCCCGTAAAGCATCCGGATCTCGTTTTAAAGAAGCTGGGTGAAGACACCGTCACTTTTTGGAAGAAAAAGGGCGCCACCAAAATCCCGAAACGGATTTTTGCGGACCTGAATCTCACCCAGGTACACTCACTCCTGTCTAAATCTCAACGCTCTGATTTTGAGGGATGGCAATTGGTTGAATCTACGAGTTTGGAATTGATTCGAACCATGACTTTGAGTGGTCAAGGCGTTGGAATTATCCCCACACGCATCGCCAATGCTGATCACCAAGATTTACTCGTTTACGATTCAAATCTTCCTGTTTTTAAAGATGAAATCTATCTCGCCTATCGCAAAGAATCGCTGAACAGCGTTGCAGGAAAAGCTTTGATCGAACAGGCATCTATGGTACTTCGATAATTACATCATGACATCAGAAGCGACGTTCAAAACCATCCATGTTTCCTATCCAGAGCCGCATCTCGAGCGCACAAAGGCGCTGATCAAGGCACATCCGGAAGTGAAGTCGCTTTTTGGAACTAATTCTTGGTCTGCACTCTGTATTTTTGCGACGGTGTACATCCAAATTTATCTCGCCTGGTTTTGTCATGATCTGCATATTCTGCCGATGATTGCGATCGCCTGGGTGGTGGGCGCTGTATTCAACCATTCGCTGCTAGTGATGATTCACGATGCAACTCACAATTTAATTTTTACCAGTTCGAGTGCCAACCGCTGGTGGGCGATGATTGCGAATATTCCGGTGGTATTTCCAACCGCGATGGGTTTTCGCACCTTTCATTTGATTCATCATCGATCGCAGGGCGAGATGGATCGAGATGCCGATCTCGCAGGGCCGGGTGAAACCGCGCTGATTGGAAATTCGTGGTGGAAAAAATGTTTGTGGTTTCTCAGTTTTTATATTTTCTACGGAGTCGTACGACCGGCGCGATTGAAAAAAATCAAGTATCTCCGTGATCCGTGGATTTATGTCAACATTGCCATGCAGGTGATTTTCATCGCCGCTCTCGTATGGTTTTACGGCTGGCAGTCGTTAATCTACCTCACGCTTTCATCCTTCTTCGGCGTAGGACTCCACCCTCTCGGCGCTCGCTGGATCCAAGAACATTTCGTGATTCATCCGAATCAGGAAACCTACAGTTATTATGGCCCGTTCAATAAGGTGATGTACAATGTTGGATATCATAATGAGCATCATGATCTGATGATGGTGCCTTGGAATAACCTACCGAAGGTGAGAAAAATGGCCCCTGAGTTTTACGATAGTTTGGTTTCCTATACCTCGTATTGGGACCTGATCACGCGGTTTATCTTCGATCCCAGCCTCACGCTCGCTAGTCGGGTGACGAGGGGGGAATGAGTTGAATATTAGGACGCTTCGGACATCGATTTTTCGTTCTCTTCTCGACGGACATTGAGCGACCTCATGCCGAGATACGAAATCAATATTCCTGCAAATATTACCAACCCTAAGCACATTTTTTCCCATGAAAACACCCCAGTATTCATTAATGCCCCCACTAAAATACTTGCAGGGATCCTGGTATTGGCGACTAAAGACAACATCCAAGAATCAATTTTTTTTGCAAGATAACAATAGGTGGACTGTAAGAGAGCAAATGAAATCCCGCTCACCAAAATTTGAGTCCATCCAATTTTGTAACCAAATCCACTCTCAAAAAAATAAGTGCCAGAAATTGGCAAGGAGATTAACAACAATGTTAGCAGACTAGCCGCCGCCATATCTATTGGACGAGCACCACTTAGTGTCCGCTTTTTTGCTAAAAAAACACCGACCCCCTGAACCACCCCTGCAAAAAGCGCGAGCGGTGGCAAATCAAAGTTACTTTTTAGAAATATCACGCCTATGAAAGTTATCGATATTCCAAAAAAACTAATGTGACCTATGCGCTCCTTCAAAATAAGCTTGCCCAAGACTGTCGTTAATACTGTTCCCGCAGCAATAGAGGAAAATGTCGCGAAAGTTGTTCCGCTAGACAATGATCTGACTACAAGAATCTGACCAACGGAAAATAATATTGGTCTTAACATATTATTTGCGCACAACTCTGACAAGACTCCAGCTCGGGATACAAAAGGAGACACTGCACTCAAAGCTACAAGCGCAATGATTGGCAAGACAACAATTGGCATCCCTCTAACTGATAATGCAACCGAATCATATGCTATTGACGCTATAAAACCGTACGTTGCGATAGCTAGCAACGGAAGGCTTTTTATTAGATTTTTTTTTAAGATCATTAAAAAAATTTTCTAACGGTTCTAAAGCTTTGAATTCTAATTTGGTCTAAGACAGAAGGCTCAATCAAACCATAGTCAATGCAATAGTTATAAAGATGCTCATATGAATCAAGCCAATTTTTTGCATTCATATCTCTTCCCAATATCGATTTTTCGACATCATTTATTAGTAATTTATGTTCCATATTTCCTAATTGCTTGTGAACATACGTTACACCTGTATCTTTAAAGCCAAGATTGAGCCAAAACTCGACTAGGTCCCCGGCTGCACTCAAATAAATGTACTTTCGACCCGCCTTAATTGTTAATAGGGCTAGATGTTTTGCCAATTCACGAGCCAACCCTGCTCCTTGATAGTCGGTCTTCACGCATACTCTTGATACCTCAAGACAGTCTGACACATCTGGGAATCCATCAGGATAATCTAGATAACGCTCATGAGAGGTTTTATCTCCGTTGTCATGGAACATCGCCCTCGCTGATCCAACAAGTTTTCCATTTGCTTTTATCGTCAAAATTCTTGACCGCGAATCAAACTCATCCCTCATGAAATCCAGAGAAACATTTTCCAAAAGTTTACCGCTATCTTTATAAGCGTCAAATCTCAGCTGTAACACATCGTTATAATCTGTAGAACTTTTAGAATAACTGAAATCGAATTTTGCTGTGCCTAAGGCCCCCTTAAATCCCGCCTCCTTTAACGACTTAACCGAACAGTTTTCAGCAAAGGTTAGTAGGTATTCAGATAAAGTAGAGGATACGACGTCGTCAGGCTTTAAAAAAGTAACCCCAAGAATCAAATGCTCTTTTCCTTGAATTTCTTCCGTACCTACTCTATTGATTTTGATTGTCGCACAAAATGTACCAATCATCGGCACACTAATTGTACACTCCAGCGCTTGTCCGATACATAACATTTTATTACGTAAACTAGTAGCTAACTTTACTCCGTTAGCTGAGATATCAATAACTTTAAAAAAAATGAAATCATTATATCGCGTTGGATTGGGAGCGGTTCCAGTTGGCAATAGATGCTCGGGGCAATTCCATCTTAATTTCAGTCTTCGTTCTTCGTCGAGTGTCCTAGAATGAACATTATTGTAGTTTACTCTGACTCCAACAATATTTTCGGTGGATGAAAAAGACTTGATGTAGACCATACTACCACTAAGTTCAATTTTTGTTTTCCCCAGTTCTAGCCCAAACCGATTTGACTGGCCAATTGAGTGGGTGTTCTCCTTGGCATCAATAAATTCAAATCCGAAAGGACAATAGGACCAAAGTTTAATTTTTCGCGTCTCGCCTACTGAATACAAAACGCAGGAAATTGGATCGCCATTTCGAATTTCTTCAGGCCTCATCACTGGACTAATTAAATTAATATCCTGATTTACATCAAGCAAGGTATTTATGTGCGCTGTGCTCATGCGATCTCCTGTTTAGTTTGACATTCAGAAATATAAGCCGATAATTTTTCATAATTTTCCGTTGTATAAGGTAAAATGTAAATTCTACGTTCTTCAAAATAAGATCTAACTTCAATATTCTCTTTTCGAAGATCGATTTCAACGAAATTAATATCCAGGCCAGTCTGCACCAATGCATTTTTTGTTTCAAAATCAAAAAGCACGCATGGAGACCGGGTAACTACGAACTTAATTTTTTCAATCTTTGTTATTTCGTCTAATCTAGCTGCCAAATTTGCTGGCTTCCCTGAAACAACTATTTCTTGCCTTGATTTGTCGCCAAGGCTACAAAAAAAACCGAGCCCTGAAGTAACAATCATATATCTGTCCGGACTACTCTTTCCCATTTGAGAAACACGCTTAAATTCATTTTCAGCCGATTGAATCCCAACTAGAAGTGCACGACAAACATTAATTGGCTGCCCTTCCCCGAGAAACGCGGAAAGCAATGAATCACCCCTATTTTGAACTATCGCATTGTTTTGCTCTGACAATTCAATGATTGTTTGGGAACTTGTAACCAGTTCATTTTCCACAAACTTAATATCGCCGGCCTGCCCACAATAATTTCTATAATCGCTGTATAGAACTGCTATAAACTGCTCGGTGGGCTTTGACATATTTTGAATTATCGTAGAAATACTCTTACCAGTAGATAAACCAGATCGAATTCTGTTACGGATACCCTTCGGAATGAACGTTTCAACGGCCTCCAGTATTTTTATCTCATTTTGAAGTGCGATTCTGTGTGACTCCTCTTGTTCAAACATTAATATGATAGACTTAATCCAGAGATCCTTTATAATCAGTCCTCCGCCCACCAAAACCAATCCAAAAAGATAATCACTTATTATATAAATTGTATTTATCGGCTGGTGAAACGCAACCAGCCCCAATGAAACTAAAATCAAATATGATAAAATGGCATTTTTTCCTGATCGTGGCGTTGAGAGTATAAATGCGGCTGGCAGAATCGTCACCCATGTCGTTCGAATAGGAAGTGATAAATATGAAAATACTATGTAGGATGCTAAATACAATACGGCTAGAAAAAAAGTTGTTGAACTCACCGCACGTCGGCTAATATTTTCCTTTTTTAAAAAAAATTGGACTCCAACCGAAACGAAAACAACAATAAGCCGTATGGCAATATACTGAATTTTAACATCCCCAACTTTTTGGGCGTCGCTGAACAACGCCAATCCGATAAACCATGCGGTCCATAGGCTTAACATTCCCTTCAGAATGCTAATACTCCATTCACGCTCCTTTTGGACGATTGCTGCTCGAAATTTATTCGGCACCTTTGCTAAGAATGGTCGCCACAACTCACGAAGCGAAATCCTATTAGCATAGTTAAGTTGGTTCATCAATGTACATATCGGCAAATTTTGTAGTTTCCTAGAGTAATGCTGAGCAATGCGCCAGAGTTTTGACCATCGAATTGAAAACAACGATCACTATTGAATATCGCTGTCAATTTACGGAAATTTTTTGACAGGCTAATGCGATTTAACCGGCAGAATGATTTCCACTTTAGTCCACCCGCTAATCGAAGTTAAATTAAAAGTTCCGCCATTTAACTCAATTTCATTTTTACAATATCTAACACCGAGGCCTGTACCATCCTCCTTTTGATATGTTCCCCCTCCCTGGAGGACCGCTTGCAATACATCGGAAGGTATCAACCTGCCATCGTTCTCTATTGAGACAAATATTTTGCCATATTTTTCGATAGATGATGCTACGACATTCACTCTCTTTACTCCTGTAGCCTCAGTGGCGTTATTGAGTAAATTCTGTAGAACTCGAGAAAAACTTGTTGGACTGATAGATAACGGCATTTTATCGAGAATATCAGGAATATCAACAGCCCAAATAACTTCCGTATGAAGTGCTTTGCAGGACGAAATTGCATGTTTTAACAATACAATATTTGCTAAATCAACGCTGTCACCAATATATTTTCTATGCTTAAGCAATGCGGTCTTTGAAATAGCACTGATTTGTTCCAACGAATTCAAAACGACCTCCTTCATTTCTTGTTTATCATCCTTCCACGTAATTTGTGACAACAGCAAACGTAATACTTGCATTGGAGATCTGATATCATGAACAATTTGCGCAGCTAAGTTTTCATCGTCCGTTGATTTCCTAATCAAGGAATACAGTGAATCGTTCAATTCATTTATAACAAGATTATAAGTCTCATACGAAAATAAAAATGCCGCATAATAAAACGTCAAGTTACTCATTGGAGCATCCTCAACATTAAAAATTTTTATTACTCCAAGAATGTAGCAAATCGTAAATAATAAAAAGCTTAACTCGCCGAAACTTAGAAAGAAGAATCCAACTGCAATTGCTAAACTTGTCCAAGCGAAAAATGGTGAGTACGCGGGCAACGAAACAAATATGATAAAAACTAAACTTAGCGGAGAGAATAAGTAATCTATTAGCGCACTTTTCTTGAGCGAAAACACCCCCCTGGTGAGCCGATCAAGGGGCTTTATTAACGACGATTCCGGAGCTATTCGCTTAAATGAATACACACAAAGCAGCAAATGAGAGGTCATCGAAAAATAAGCGCCTATCCTAGCAAAGATCCTACTGTTGTGATCTAGAGGAATAAAAGTTAACATCAGCCCACTCGTGAATAGAAAAGTAAGAAACCAGAAGGGGATTAAATCATAAAAAGTTTTATTTTTTGCATTTATCCCAATAACACCGAAATACTGGTTTATCAGCAAAAAGAAAGCTAAGCCAACCATCGCAAGATTCTGAGGTATTGCCACCAAAATAAATTCGATTAGTTTTTTAATTCTTTCAACAGAAAGAACAGATCCTGACGTAATAAGGCCACCATAATATCCGTGCCGAATATCATGTCTAGCAGCCCATGCCTGAACCGCCAGAGTACTAGCGCATTCTCTAAATGCTGCCAATGAAACTACAAAGTAACTATGTAGCGTTTGATAGTTCTGATTCACTGACCTTTCCTCATTTGACCGATTCAGTGGTATGAATTGTCCGTTCTCAAAACAACCGATCTTTGTATAAACTAAAATTTGTCCCAATCCTAGAGCATAATCTTCCGCCCCCTCTCTCAGAATACTTTTCGGAATTGCATATTGATTCGAGCAATAGACATCGCCCACAGGTCGAGCCGAACACGGCACCTCATATTTGGATAACTTACCGAGAATGGAAATTTTTTCCGATTGAAATAAATTCACATAGTATGGGACCCAAAATGGGGAGTACGCCAAAAAAAGCGAAAGCAAAAAGAATGAAATTGGCACCCAAGTTTTTCTACCTATACCCATTGGAATACATTACTATTTTCTAAGTGCTTACATCAAACAAGAAAAAAAAACATGACAAGGAAACTTATAAAACTGATGTACTCGTATCCGCGTTCTTGCGGCTGCCATTTTTATGTCTCATCACGGTTTTTTTTATCGCTAAAGCCTCAGCATCGTCAGAAATACCACTCTTACCTATAAAGGTTCAAAGTACGGGATGGGTTTTTACTCCAAAAAAAAACAGTATTCCATCTGCCATCCAAATAGGAGTTCCATTAGAGCGTATCTTGGATAAATCTGTTTGCTGTGCTGGCAAATATCAAACCGAAATCGATATCTCCAACCTTCGAAATCTTCCCGTGGCACTACAAGACGACATTGGGATTTTACTACCCGAAACTGGAGGGCTGACATCAGTAGCGATCAACAACAGAGAGATTACTGTACCTCAAGCTGACTACACCAGTATTGGGACCGTAATACCCATTACCCACGAAAATATTCTGCAAGGAAAAATCGCCCTATCAATTCAAGTTGAAAGTACAGATACCAACTTTACAGGCATGTGGAAAGACTCCGCAAAAATCGACACAACACAAAATCTAATCTTAATTAGGGATAAAAATTATATCTATCAGAAAATTGTTCCAATATTTTTAGCAATTATTCTAATTATCTTCGCTGTCATTTTCAATTGGATTCGAAACAACCCGCAGATCCATAATCCAATTTATAGAGAATATTTTTACGGTTTTGTCTGCGGTACCATTCAGATGCTATTCTTAAGTGGAATACCTAGGGTCGTTGCGCCACAATTTTCGGCCATATTTCATTATCCACTTGCGGGTGTGGCAATGATGCTTGCTGGCTTTAGAATTGTTTGTACTTATGCAAATATCTCAATACAAAAAATCAATGCCATCACGGGAGTTTTTATTCTTCTGATGGCGTGTCAGGCGACGTGCGACCATTTTAGAATATTCCAAATTCTTGGCCCAATTAATTTATTTCTCGTAAATGTCGCAAGTTTGTTTGCCATACTTTTCTTAATTAGAGTACCTAAAGGAGCACAAGACAAAAGCTTCATCATACTCGCAATAATTTACAATATTTCAAACTTCATAGATTCTGGTCACTTACTTGCCTATGTAATCGGTGAAAATTATCCAATTCCGTATCTAATGCGAATAACAACCCCACTCTTCCTCTTTATGGGTCTCCTTTACCTAGCGAAAAATTTATTGATTGAATTAACTAATTCCCAAAAAACAAAACTACTAAACGAACACGCAACTCAGGTCTCTCATGATATTCGATCACCGCTTGCCGCGTTGGAAATGATTTCTGGTTCACTAAGTGAACTTGCAGATGAAAAGCGTTTCATTATCGTAGATTCTATTAATCGAATCCGTGACATCGCGAATGATCTATTGAATAAAGATAAAGAAAAACCTACTTTAGCGAACAGAGACGTCAGATCTAGACAAACTAAGGGTGAAGGCGCTTCGGTAGCACTAATGGGGCCGGTAATCGACACAATTGTAACCGAAAAACGACTCCAGTTTAGGAACCAAATTAACACTCATATCGAATTCTCGCAGATTAATGCTTCATTTGGGCTATTCGCCGACATACGGCCAAATGAATTTAAGCGGGTTCTTTCTAATTTAATTGATAATTCCGTTGAATCACTAACGGATCAAAGAGGACTAGTTGAAGTTGCTCTACAAATCAGTACGGTAAATTCAAGGGAGCTCCAGGTTAAGATAAAAGACGATGGGAAAGGGATAGATAAGAACTTTCTTAAGATCATCGGCAACCGCGGAGAAACTTTAGGCAAACCCAATGGGAGCGGTCTGGGCGTATTCCATGCGAAGGAAACCGTTAAAAATGCGGGCGGAAAGCTAGTTGTTGAGTCTGAATTGAACGAAGGAACGATGGTGACCATAACATTACCAAGAAGTAATGCTCCTGATTGGTTTCTGCCAGAAATAGCATTGTTCACGGGCCAAATTATAGTGATATTTGACGATGACCAAGCCATTCACCAAATTTGGAAACGTCGTTTCGAAGCATTGAATAGACTCGAACCCTTATCAATACTGAATTTTAGTTCGTCAGAAGAGTTAAGAAAATACTACAGCAAAAATTTCAGCGATCTTGAAACAGCGCTGTTTCTAATGGATTATCACATCTCGGGTCAATCTGAAACGGGTCTTGATGTAATCGAGAAGCTCGGGATTCAAAAACAATCTATTTTAGTCACCAGCTGGAGTGAAGACACTGGCGTCCGTGAAAGATGCAAAAAACTTGGGGTAAAGTTGATTCCGAAAAGCATGAGTGGCTTTGTTCCGATCACCATCACCGAGGACAAAAGTTAAGCGTATGTTTAGAAACGAAAACATAACCAAATTTATGGGTTTACGAAGAGTTTGCTTGACCGAAGTTCATATTTCAACAGCAATAAAAGCGGTCTCTGCTGTTTTTATTTCTTCTCTCATATGTCAGTTCTCATTCGCTAATCAGACGCCCGCTCCAACAATACCAATGGAAGTTCAAGACGCATATTGGACCTTTCAGCCAGCGAACAGCCAAAAAACATATCCTGTTCGGGCTGGAGGCGTACTTGTTCGCCAGATAAAAGATAATCTTAACTGCTGCAACGGTCGATACCATGCTGATATTGACATTAGTTTCGTCAAAAACTATGGACAAGATATACAGAACAACTTGGGGATTCTGTTTCCTCCTACTGGTGGATTACGATCAATACAAATCGACGGAAATACTACTCAATTTTCGGAGGCCGATTTTTCTAGTATCGGACCCATTATGGAAATCCCAATTGACTCAATTAACACGGGAATTCTCCACGTTGATGTAAACATCCAATCGAATTTAAACGAATTTTCTGGCATGTGGAAGACACCACCGATAATTGATGTTATCCCTAAACTCAACAGCTCTCGTGACGCGTCTTATATTTTTCAAAAAATACTGCCCATATTCTTCTCAGCAGTCTTTTTCGTTTTTATACTAGTACTTATTTGGATCCAAAGAAAATCAAAAACTATCAATCCGATCTACCGTGAGTATCTATTTGGTTTTTTCGTCTGGTCGGTTTTCTTTTTATTTTTATCAGGCACCATGAGAGCTTTTTTTCCGTATTTTGGAAGCGTTATGCACTACCCGTTTCTGACGCTCGCAGGAATTACAACATTTAGAATTATTAATATTTGCACGAACGTAAGTCAAAAGACGACAAATAGAGCAAGTATCATCTTTATATTCTTGTTCTTTGTACAAACAATTGGAGAAATTCGGGGCTCCTTCGGTCAGATTGAAGCTTCTCTCTTTATTTCAGTCGTCAATCTTTCTGCATTTTATTCTTTATGTACATTCACAAAACATAAAAAAAATCAGACGGATTACATTTTTTTAATTTTTGCATTCATCCATACGATTGCCGACATTATCGATGACATTCATTTGTATTTTAGTGGTGTCCTAAAATCTTTTCCGATAGTTTTTTTAAATAGACTAACCACACCACCATTTCTCTTCATGGCGCTACTTTATCTAGCCAATCACCTACTCAACGAAATTGCCCGATCACAAAAGACAAAGGCCTTCGAGGAAATGTCCGCCCAAATTTCTCACGATATCCGTTCGCCGTTAGCAGCACTAGAAATGCTCTCCGGCTCAATCGCTGAACTCCCCACAGAAAAACGCCTGGTTTTGAAAAACTCCATTAATAGAATCCGTGATATTTCGAACTCACTCTTAAATAGAAGTAAGGTCTCTTTAACAAAACTTCAAGAATCGGCACATGAGCAAATCGATTTTGTTGAAAACTTTGAGATATCATTACTTAGTCCTCTGATCGATTCCATTGTTACCGAAAAAAGAATTCAATATCGAAATCACATCGACATTCGAATTGAGTTTGAACAAACAAAAGATTCGTACGGACTATTTTCAAGGATCCAACCCAATGAGTTTAAACGCGTATTATCCAACCTCATCGATAATGCCGTAGAAGCTCTTCCAGAACATCACGGTGCCGTTGAAATCACCTTAAAATCAAATTCCATACATCAAGATAAAGTTGAACTACTGGTGAAAGATAACGGGAAAGGAATACCATCCACTATTCTGCCTAAACTAGGAATCAGGGGTGAAACATACGGTAAAGAAAGTGGACATGGCTTGGGCCTATCTCATGCCAAAGAGATGATCAAAGCCAACAAAGGTACGATTGATCTCATTTCTGAAGTTGATCGTGGAACCACCATTATTATTAAACTTCCTCGTGAACCTTCTCCAAATTGGTTTGTTTCTGAAATTTCACTTAAAAAAGATCAAACTGTTGTGGTGTATGATGATGATCAATCAATCCACCAAATTTGGAAGGGTAGAATTGAAGCACTACCAAATCACAATTCAAATAACATTCGACACTTTAGTGATTCAAATGAGCTCAGAAATTTTTATGGTAAAAACTTTTCGGAACTAGACGCACTTTTTCTGATGGACTATGAACTTTCAGGGATGACCGAAACCGGTCTCGATATTATCGAAAATCTCGGTATACAAAAAAACTCTATTCTAGTCACCAGCTGGAGTGAAGACACTGGCGTCCGTGAAAGATGCAAAAAACTTGGAGTAAAGCTGATCCCAAAAAGCATGAGTGGGTTTGTTCCGATCACCATCACCGAGGACGAAAGTTAAGCATATGTTTCAAAACGAAAAGACAAAACTGACTCTATTTGCGCTTTTCGTTGCTTTATTCTGGGGATATTCCTGCGAATGGCTCCCCTATTACGCAAACTTGTTTCAATCAGATAACCTGAAGGTATTGGGGCGGATCAATAATTTTCGAGAAGAGTGTCGGGAACCGACGACCGATAAAACCTTTTGTTCTGACCAATACCGAATTCCAGTCGAGTTGTTACCTGAGGATACTAAAAATAAATCGATTGGCTTCGGATCGATGACCTCAGAAATTGTAGTCGGGTGCCTTGACGACGGAAAACCCCAAGTAAAAATATTTTTAGGTGATCTCGAGCGACCTTACCGAAAAAGTAACATTTTTAGAGAGTATCGATTGGTAAATTTGGATACTCTCCAGTGCAAAGAAAACCTTTTAGTCCAAGCCTGGGCTCGGCACTCCGATGTTAGACACGGATTGATCGCCAGTAGTACTGTAGTTGGAGAAACTGCTGCAGTAGACGATTTACGAAAATTATACGACTACGTGGTGAACGGCGTCTTGCTTCTCATCTCAGTTTTTAGCATCCCGCTTGTGATCTTATTGAGCTGGTTCAGAAATTCCTTCACGAGAGAGTCTAAAAATGCCCCTTTCTTTTTACTCTTAAATTTGTGGGTATCCACCATTTTCTTAGTCGGTGGACTCATCCAAATGTTAGTGCCGATTGGTAGCTTGCATCTTTTCTTTAGAATTATTGCCAATCTTTTTCTACTCGTTTCAATATTGTTCACTGGTGACCACTACTTCCGACGATACGATTCAAAAAATGTCATTGCCAGAGCATTGAATTTTTTATGTAAACCTATTTTCAGTAATAGCCGACATTTTCTCACGGTCGTGTTAACTCCTGCATTTTTATTGGTTAGTACCATATTCTTATTCAGCAGCTGGCCGTCCATTGTTACCTACATGACTTTTGGGATACTCTCCTTATTTCTAATTTTTTCCAAAAAAATCGGTATTGAATTCCGTTTTTTTGCAGCGTTGGGAATCTTAAGTGAGATCAAAATCATCAACATCGGATGGGCCCCAGAGAGCTCAACATACATTATCTTCATATTTTTTATTCTGATCATAGAATTGATCTTAATGATCAGAAATGAGGTTTCTGAGACGCTTTATAATTACATCAATAACTCCACTAACGACAAAAAGCTATCCGCGCAGATTGTGCACGATATTCGATCTCCCCTCGGAGTGTTGAAACTACTGATCGATAAAGTTGAGTGGAAAAGCGACCAAAATTCCATCCGAGAAGTCGTTGTGGATTCAATCAATAGTATTAGCAGCGTCTCTCGTTCAGTTCTAAGCGCTCACAAGAACCCTGCACTCCAACGTTCGAGCATTGAGCCCATTTTGAAGGCCCTAGACGAAGTTCGGATGAGATTTTCTCGTTCTATTACCATTCGGAAAAAAATTGATAAAGATTCGATTTTTGCAATGGACTCGATCACCCTTTATCGCATGGCCCAAAATATGTTTTCGAATGCCTTCGAAACACCTAATGTTAAGAATATCGAGATTGAGGTGAGCACACTCGGAACGAATAGGGCTATGTTCCAAATCATTAACGATGGTGATATGCCACCGAAGGATATTCTGGATAACATTTTAAGCTCCGGTGGAACCTATGGGAAAAAAGATGGAACCGGATTAGGAGTGCTCTTTTGCAAGACGGAAGTAGAAAAACACGGTGGCACTTTTTCAATGAAGTTGGACTCTGGTCGTATGATCGTTGAAATCGTAATTTAGAAGCTACTTGAATCAAACACTTTAGCCAAAACGGGCAACCTCGTGAACCTTGGGCACACTTCGACGGTATTCAAATGCTAATTTCTTGCTGAATATAGGGAAATCGCACTCGACTGCCAGAAGAACTGCATCTCGTGGATTATATTCCTCGAAACTTGCACAACTTTTAAGCTTATATCCTTTTCGCATATACCAGTGTTTCAGAGACTCTTTGCTTGATTGAACCAATTTCGGTACCAATACCTTAAGTTGCATCATTTGCATGCCCGCACAGCCCGCCAGATACTCGGCATAACCAATTAACGCACCACCAATTCCTTGATTTTGATATTCAGCTTTTACCGCCAACATGCCAAACTCCCAGGTCGTTTCATCAATACTAGAAATATGGACACAGCCAACCAGTTGGCCGTCGATTCGGGCTACCACAATTCCTTCCACTGCCGCGAGAAACCCTATTTCGCATTCAGTTGTGCGAGTCCTGTTTGGGTTTGTCCACATTCCTTTCTCCGCTTCTGAATATACTTTGTTGATCAACTTGGTAATTTCAGAAACCAATCGATGGTCCATCGAAGCCGTCAAAGGGAGAGTATCAAAACTAATTTGTGTCATTTTCATCGCTTCCTCTTTCTTCAAACAAAGAATAAAACGAGAACAATTGATATGGTCACAACATACCAACTAAATATCGTTCTAGAAGATACGGTCTCAAGATAGTACTCTCGACTGGGTTCCTTCAGTTGGTTTTCCATATGTTTATACATCCAATATCGGTGTTCCATATTTATACTCTCTTAGACTGGCGTGTTTGAATTTGAGCTCTCAACTGCTTCCAAATCAGATCGCTTTGTATCGGGTGTCTTGAATTTGATGAAATCGCTGACTGGTTAAGCTTCGCTGTCTCACCACCAGCACCATTTAGACCGGCGATTGCGATACCTGCCGACAAAAAACATGAAAAAAACACATAAAATAAATACTTCATTTTCTAGCTCCTTTGCTATTTGCTTCCATAGAGCAATTGGAGTGCCAGCCTGTAATTGAGCCTATTGAGGCAAAAAGTAGGGAGTGTTGGATTTTTACTACAAAATTTGTGTAATATGTTGAAAATTCTGCCGAGGGACCCAACTAACGACTTACCCCACCCCGGTAATAAAACCGAGGGGTTCCACCAGATGCGCCAACCGAAACCAAAGCCTGAAGCGACCTCGAAAGCACGCAAACCTCTAGAATACTCGCGTCGCGTGCAAACGACATCTCAACATAATCCGAAAAATCCTTGAACCTTAGACTGTCCGGCGACAGCGAGACACCCGCAAACCCAAGCACCACAGGAAATATGCTTTCGCCCGCTTTCAAATACTTCTTCTCAACCCGCCAAACATATCGAACCGGATAGCAGGCATTCGAAAGCATAGGCTGTAAATTTTGTTTTAAATGCTCGGTCAGTCGGTAAATTCGATCCGAATCTCTTTTGATTTGATTGAGGTCCTCTGTTTGAATCGCTTCATTGAATAATCGTAATAACTCACTAGTATCGCTGGGAACGGTGTCCAACTCAGGATAATTAGAGCAATCAACGGGCATCGTTTCAATCCCGCCCGATATCCAGTACACCCGCTCTCTACATGCGCTCAGACCAAAAAGAAGCGACGCGAACAAAACTCCCCTTGTCAGTCCCCGAATCGTTTTCATGATTCAAGATCCAGCTCGATCAGCTTTATTTTAAGCAGCCCGATTTCGTAAGTAAGCCAAGAAAACTCGCTAGCTTCGTCACTGGACAATATGCCCTTATTAAAACGTTCGATGAAGTGGCCATTCATTAACTTTAATTCAAGCGCTCTATGCATATCTCGTATTTCATCGCTACTCATTTTTCCGACCTGCTGCCTGAACTGATCGTATTGCCCCGCTGGAATTGAACGCTGCCCGTGTTGGTTTTTTGCAGCCACAAACATCATCACTGCGACAATAAAAGTAGCGATCACAGGTGCCGACCATTTATTTTTAAGGTGATTTACAATACGTTCCATAGAGAACTCCTTTCATAAACTGATTGGGAGCTTGACTGAGGCCCGACGTCGCTACCATCGCTTTTTCACATAAAGCCATATCGCCTGGACTAGAGTCTGGTGGAGCGGTATTGGACTGAGAACCCCCACACCCAGCTCCGAAAAGCAATAATACGGTGATCACAGTCAGTTTTGCTAATTTCTTCATAAGCAACCTCTTAGCGTTTAATACCAAGTTTTACTGCAACTCCACTCACGGATGCGAGAGTCTCCAGCAATTCGTCTACCGCTTGATTCGGATCTCGTAGATCAGAACTAAGTATAAAATTTTGATTTTGATCCTTCATCACCAAGCGATATGCACTCATCGCAACCGCTTCAAGAGTTTCATCCTTCGCTGGAGAATAGTTTTTCTGCCGAAACAAATCAGCAACAGCTACTCCAAGCAGAAATTGTTTCACTCCAGTAGGTTGCTCGGAATCCACTAAAGCCTGGGCACGTTTGTATATTTCGGCAAGCACCTCATGGCGTTCACGATCTAGGGGATGATATGCGGTAATATCTAAATCGATTTTTGCCGTGAGAGCGACGTCACCCGTCTCGATCGCGCAGGCATACAAACGATTGTTGGTCTCAACAAGTGAGCTTCCATTACGGTTGATGATTTGAATTCCAGGCTCAAGATCGAGTTTTTCTGACATACTCACGTAGGTGCTACTAGCCACCGGATTCACCTCAAATTTAACCTGACTTACATTCAGCATCGTTGCCGAGTAAAGATAGGAGACATCGAAGCGATGTGATGGACTCACAGGCGCATTCTGCACTCTCGACACCCCGTCAATTTGATACTGAGAAACGAAATCAAGGCTCTCCCTACTCACATCACTCTGGGCCTCGGACACGATTTTCTTCAGATCCATCGTACAACGGGTAATGCTCACCGGATTCGTCATGCAATCATCACCAAGGTATTTCTGAATCAATTGATCAAGCCTGCTGCAATCGGTTTTTTTCTGAAGCACCGAAAACGTGAAATTCAAGGGTTTCGGTAGAATTACTTGAACACTAGGTTTTGTACTTGCGAAGCTGCTGACACTCAATAGTGTCAGCAGTCCCATCCATGAAAAATTAATTTGAGGCTTCATGATTTGCTCCTTGAGTTGGACTCGGTGATGGACTTGGTACTGGAATGATTTTGATTCCTGAACCGGTATACTGACTTTCAAAACTCGAAGTCGCCGGAACCGCCTGTAGAATCGTCTCATCCCAGGTTAATTCGCCCTTTGATTCGAATGTTCTAGTTCCCGAAGCGCTACTCGAGCCCCCAGCGATAATTTCATCTAGTCCTTTCATAATCCAAGAGGCCGCCGCACAGTACATATTACTGGTACCACAGAGGGTGAATAATCCATTTGCCATGTCACCCAGTCCGGAAGAAGGTACGGGTGGACGGGCGATGGCATTCGGATCGGTTGTATTGACCGTACCGTACTTTGAAACGAGGCGACTAATAATGAAATTCACCGCTTCAGCCTCCATTTTTCTACGTTCTTCGGGCTTATATTGTGTGTGTGGGTCGAGCAATTCCCATTCAAAATGATAAGCACTTGAATCAATCTGGGTGATATCCAAATTTTCCCAAGACTTCTTCCACCACAAAAATCCGCTATTTCCGGCATTCATCACTTTTTGGTAAAATGTTTTTTCATCTACAAAAAACTTCGCGTGCGAATGATAAGCTGAACGATATTTATAGTCCACACTCACCCCATACTCGGGCACCCCTTGTGAATCCATTTTGAGGCGATACCGAGCGGGATTAGCAATTGCACACGCGCCGGCAAGACTCAGTCGCAAATCCGCGCTGAATTTCTCAGGAAATGCATTCAGACGAATATCACCTTCCCCTCGTTGCCCCGAAATACGGTAATCCAAAATTGCAGGGACACTGCTGAGATAAGAGCTAGAGTCGTTCGATTTGAAAGCAGCATGAATGATCGCATCTTCCGTGTCGATTTTGGTAAATGAAAACCCAGGATTGGTGGATCGATTTAAGGCAACCAATTGCTTGAATTGCTCAGTCCAATGAGAGTCGTATTTGAGTGTGGCCGTACCACCCTCCAACTTTGCAAATTCTCCGTAAATTTCAATGTTTTGTTTGCTGAGGACTTTGATCCGATCGCCTGCGCTAGTGAGATAATTCAGTTTTGACTGCCATTGATCATATAAGTCCTGCACGTGAGATTGTGCTCTTTCATATTGAGTTTCGTCCCAGTCATTTTGTGCGGCCGAATCGGCTTTCTCTTTTTTAACGGCGACAACGTCGGCACGAATTTTGGCGATTTCCTTTTTAATTTGTGCACAAGCAACCCTGGTTTGGCAGGAATTTTCCTGGACATATAAATCATCAAGCCTGGCTTGATCACTCGTGATTTGTTGATCATAAGCCAACATTATTTTTGCGTGACCATCAATCGATACTTTCAATGCTGACGCCTGTTTTTTTCCTTCATTGTAGTCCTTCTCCATTTGCTCCGCTTCGAGTTGACTAGCATCATATTTGTTGAGTTCCTCTTGGTACTTTTTTATGATCTCCAGTGATTGATCATGCAGCTGTGCAATCGTTTCGCAGTAATCCATATTGGCACTTGCTGAACTCAATCCATTACTAGTGACCGTTCCATTGGACGGCGGCAACACGTAAAACTGTTTATCGCTTTTCAGATCGCCAATCACTCCGAGACCTTCAACCTGCTGAACTTTGGCTAAGGCTTCTGGGAAAACTGGATACGAAACGGGAGCGGAGTGATCTGCAGCGAGACTTAGCCCCGGCAGCATCAACGAAACCATGGCCCCAATCGACCACGAACATTTAAAACTATTCATAATATAATCCTCTTTCACCTGTGCCCTGGAGCAATTACGATGCCAGCCGGAAATCGGACAGGTTGGGCGAGAATCAGACTCTGTAGGAGATTTCCCACAGTCACTATTTAAAATAAGGTAAAAACCCGCTACACTCAAGCAATGCTCCTGTTCCGCGCTCTGAACAACAAAACGGTCTTACGTCTCTGGCTCGGACAACTGGGCTCCGCGATCGGGGATGAGATCTATAAAATCGCGTTCGTGTGGATCGCGGTCGGCATGATCGGCTCCAATACCGGCTATCTCGCCTCCATTCAATTACTCGCGGTCCTACTCTTTGGAATTTTGGGCGGCCGATGGTCAGACCGCTGGAACCCTTACAAAACAATGATGGGTGTGGATCTCTTTCGAGCATTCATTACCCTCACTCCGGTGATCTGTTTTTATTTCCATCGGCCATCTTTTCATGTACTCGTGCTTTCATCGGTTTTGATTGCGGGACTGGGGGCTTTCTTTGAACCGGCGATTCAAACCTCACTGCCCCTGCTCTGTGAAGATAGGCAAACCCTGAAGGGCGCAACCGGACTCATGGCTACCACCTTTCGTCTCGCTCGAGTAATGGGACCAGCGGTGATCGGACTGCTTTCCGGCTTGGTAGCTACGATTCATTTCTTCTCGATCAATGCGCTCAGTTTTTTATTTTCGGCATATTCCGTTTTTACGATTCACAAAAAATTTCCAGCCCACTCCTCAAAAAATATTGAAAAAGAGCCAATTTTAAGCAATTTTATCAATTCAATCCGCGTGCTTAAAAAAAATAAACCGCTCTACGATATCGTGATCGCAAAAACGATGACCGGAGGCGCCTGGGGACTCGTGTACGGCTTGGGCATCGCCCTGCTCATCCATGAGGTCAGTCCTACGGATGTGAAAGCTTTCGGATTCATGATGAGCGCATATGGCGTGGGGAATGTGATTGCGGTATTGCTCGTGGGAAACATGCAAAGAAAAAATCCGGAACGCATGACTTACTTCGGGCTGCTTTGGCTGGGCCTCGGTTTTATCGGAATCGCGGCTTCACGAAGTTTTCCGCTGATGCTTTTCTTTTCCGCTTTCACCGCTATCGGTGGTCCACTGAACGACCTGCCTGCCACCGACATCATTCAAAATGAAATTCCGATGAAAGATATGGCTAAAGTGTTCAGACTCAAGATGACGCTCGATAATCTAGCGGCGTTGATTTTCATGCTGATATCACCTCTATTGTTTCAGCATTTTTCGATTCGCACCGTAATTTTTTGGTGTGGTTTTTTGGTCGTTGCCTACGGGGTCCGGGGACTCACTAAGAAGCCGATCGAATCTGTTTCGATTCAACCTTAGGCAGTTTAATCACAAAACAGGTATTCTTGCTGTTGTTATCGATCTCAAGTATGCCCTGATGTGCTTTCACGATACCGATAGAAATACTGAGCCCAAGCCCTGTGCCCTTTCCCACCGGCTTGGTGGTAAAAAAAGGCTGGAGCATTTTTCCCTGAACTTCTTTAGAAATTCCGAGACCGCTATCGGTTACTTTGATGATTACAAATCTACCCTCTTCGACCGCTTCAATCTTCACCCATTTTTCTTGTTGATCTTGAATCGCGTCGAACGCATTGTTTAAAAGATTCAATAAAACTTGTGAAATTTCGGTGGCCCGGCATTGAGCAAACAAGAAATCGGGAAGTTCGGATACTTTTAGTTCCACACTTGCTTGGATAAACTTTGCCTGACAAAGCGGTAGCGTATCTTCAATGATGGAATTTACCGGCGTGATTTCGTATGGATCATTTGACCCGTCTCTTGAAAATGATCGGAGACCCCGAACAATTTTGGCGATCCGGTGAGACATGCCTTCGATCGTATTGATTGATTTTTCCACGACATCGGGATTCGGTGTAGCGGATGCCAAGGTCAAACGAAGCTTGTAGATATTTCCATCGATCACGGTAAGTGGATTATTAATTTCGTGGGCTACTCCTCCGGCCATTTCACCGAGGGCACTCAATTTTGAAGTGGAAACGATTTGCACCCTTTGCTCTTCCTTTTCTTTTTGGAGATTGCTTAAGGATCTGCACATGGAATTCAAGGTTTCTGAAACGACGAAAAATTCGTTCGTCTTGTTAAAAATATGATCTTCGTCCAAGGTCCCTGAAGCAATTCGTCTGCAACGTTCGATCACCATCGACAATTGATTTCGCAAGATCTTCCCGAATAGAAAAATCGCCAAAAATAATAACGCAGTTTGAGCGAAAAGAATTTTACCCTGGGTAAATAAATGTTCTTTGAGAGGAGCGTTCAACTCCTGATAGCTGTAACCAATTTCAAGCTCGCCGGCAGGACCAGCTACCGTACAAGATTGAATCTTCGTGTGAGTTACATCAGCGAGACCCACTTGGCCTACCGATGTCAATACTTTGCCGGAAAATGAAACGGATGCGAATTCCAATGATCCCTGTGAATGAAGTTTCTGCAGAAGATTTTTAGCCGCATCTATTTTTCCGTCGCAGTAAAGAGCACCCAAAGCTTCGCCAATACTTTGACCTGCATTCGCCGAGCGACCTAAAAAGACCTGATGCATCAACGCTTTGTTTTTGTTGAATTCGTAGATCGATCCCCCGGACAATATCAAGGTTTGTCCGACAACAAAGAGCAAAAAAACGCGCTGTAAACTAGTCAACCTAAAATGGCGCAACATCTATAAGAAACTATCGACAATTCGGCGCTAAATCTTAAGCAATGAAACAAGTTCCGCCACATCAAATCGCATCTGTTTTTGTCCCAATTTCTAATCAATCCTTCCATCAAAGTTCTTTTGAATATCGATTAAAAATAAGCGAATCTAGACCCATGATATTACTCTCACTCCTTCTCTCACTGGTATCCGTGTCTTCAGAATCCATGGCTGATGTGCGAGTTGCCGTCGCGTCCAACTTTCTGGCCCCGCTTCAACAGATCGGACGAGCCTTTACGCTTGAAACCGGCACCCAAGTGGAAATCAGTTCGGGAGCGAGCGGAAAATTTTTTGCTCAAATTGAAAACGGCGCTCCCTTTGACATTTTTCTTTCGGCCGATCAAAGCTATCCAAAGACTTTAATTGAAAAAAAACTGGCTAAATTGGGATCAAGTTTTACCTATGCGATTGGGAGCCTCGTACTCTGGAGCGCCGACCC
>Ga0206895_1101_pt1 | contig 23805 bp, 17 predicted proteins | sample Alteio_BWOrgHeat_51_FD_152967 | JGI IMG/M metagenome (GOLD analysis project Ga0206895, IMG submission 152967) | Enriched cells from forest soil in Barre Woods Harvard Forest LTER site, Petersham, Massachusetts, United States -... | ecosystem: Environmental > Terrestrial > Soil > Temperate forest >...
ACGATCAAATTATCATCCGGCAACAAGCGGAAATACGGTATTTACAGAAAAGATGGGTGGGAAACGAAGGGAACAGGTTTGGACGGGGGATCAGATACGGGAAAAAACCCGGTGCGGCGAAAGGAAGCCTTTGGTAAATTGTTTCTCACATTAAACCCCACCGCTATGTCCAGTATCGACCAGGAGATTTTTCCGTCGGCCAGGAGGAGGATGGCAGGCACCGAAGTTTTTTTGTCAGAGCGCGAGCTAACCTTTCTCCGGCTGGCTTGTACTGAGAAGACGTATTTCGCGATTGCGAGGGAGATGTATGTCAGTGAGCGCACGGTCGATGGATATCGGGATTCCTTGTTCCGAAAACTAGATGTTTCGTCGCGGGTCGGATTGGTCCTTTATGCGCTGCGGAACGGGATCGTGCGGCTGTGAGCGGTGGAACGGGATCGTGCGGTTATAATTGGGTGTTTTTCACGTTGCGGATGCGGGCCTGTCTGTCGTATTTTGTGTTTGAGGAAACGGGGTTTTTCCCCTAGGGCCTTGCTGGTGGAGTCCTAACTTTAGACCATGAAAATCACTATTGGCCTGGTTGACGACCAACGCCTGTTTGTAAGCGGGCTGAGCAGTTTAATCCCCAGTCTCAACGACCAATTCGAGGTTATCGTTGATGCGATCGACGGGGAAGCATTTTTGGCCAAGCTTGCCAAATTGGAGAGCCCGCCCGATATCGTGTTGGTGGATGTGCGTATGGAGGGTATGAGTGGGCCCGAGGTCGTCCGGGAGATGGCCCGGCAGTTTCCGCTGGTGAGGAAGGTTGCGTTATCCAATGACGCTCAGGAGGCTGCGATCATCCGCATGCTTCGGGCGGGTTGTTGCGCCTACCTGTTGAAAGATATCGGACCGGAAGATCTGGCTAAGGCGCTGATCGAAGTCTATACATTAGGGTATTACAATGCAGATGAGCGCAATTTCAGATATCGCCGGCTGGCGCAGCTTGCGCCGGAAAATCCGCGTGAGTGGCTGAACGCGCGGGAGATAGAATTTCTCCGGCTTGCCTGTTCGGACATGACGTATAAGGAGATCGCCAGTAAAATGAACGTGGCCGAACGAACGGTCGACGGATACCGCGAAAGTCTGTTTGACAAGCTAAAAGTTGGCAGCAGGGTCGGGATGGCTGTGGAGGCGATCCGTCTTCAATACTTCAAACTGTAGAAACCAAAAACCACCAATATGGACAAGACTACTACCAAAAAGATTCCAGTTTCACCCAGCGAGGTGACGAAGTTTTTGTTCGAGAAATTCGAGGGTGTCAAGGAGGCGGCGATCAGTCATGTTGTCGCCAACGGCCAGGGAAGCCACCTTTATGTTGTGTTATTGCATGTTAATGGCAAGGACGGCACGGCGGCTTCCGGAAAAGCGGAGCTGTCTTCCGAACCTCGGATCGACGAACTAGACCGGGATCTCAGTGAGCAACTCACGAATCTGTTCGGCAGTGGTCTCGCGTTTGATGGCTGCGATATCGATCCCAACAAGCCGCACTGTGCCGGATCAGGCGATGGCTATCGCCATAGGGGAAAGCATTCGGAGCCGAAAGTGCCCGGCGATAATGGGCATAAGTCGGCCAAAAAAGAAGGGGCGTCCAAAAAACACGCGTTTGTCAGCTCGCAAGTGCCCGTGAGCAGGATCGAGCCTATCTTCAAAACGTTGGCAAGTATCGGCGAGTTTGGGGTCGGGGAGTGATGAATTATTCTTTCAAAAGGCAGGGCCTGATATCGAGGAACAGGTAGGCCAGGAATTCCGGCCAAAGGCTAAAGTTACCGACTCGGGATTGGGTCCTGCTTTCGGAGGAATAATAGAGCGAATAGAACGAACCGAACATGCCGATATCTGCCAATGTGGTGGGAAAATACAAGGAGAACCCCGATTCCCGATAACCTGGGCGAGAAACTAATTTACCAGTGAAACGCCGTCCACCAATCGACTTTTTCTGCAAACCTTCGAAGCGCTTCAGGGCGCCCTTGTATGCTTTGTTTCCAGGAAGCGATTTTGCAGCCTCTTTAAACCATAGCAGGGCATCTACCAGCTGATAGTGGGCATGCGGGTTACGCTCCCTTGCGATATTGATGACTTTCCGGCGGCAATTCATCAACTTTCCCTTATGGCCTTTAACATAAAAGATAAGCTCCCGGATCATTTGATTCATGCAGTCGTTAATTTGAGGGTAGTAGGAAAGGTCATTGCCGAAAAGTGCAGTATCCTCGCGGTAAAGCTTTAGCATTTTTGTCTTCGTAAACCCCTGGATGGCAAAGCACGCTACTTTTTCGGGCGTCAGACCGCCGCCGGAGTCCTGCATGGCTTTAAGCCAGGTAACATAATTGTATGCCGGGAACCACATCAGGCTTTCGAAAGTCACCAGAAACCTTGTCACGTCACAAAGGGTGCAGCCTGTATCAAACATTTGCATGAAGCAATTCCGCATAAAGATCACATCTGCTTTTCCGAAGGTGGCCCGAATGGAGTCCCGCAGCTGGTCGATGCTGATGCCCGAGGGCATCGCATTCTTTGCGGAATAGCGCATTCGGGAAATCACGGCGCTGATGCTTTTTCCATCCGGATGCTTTGATTTGCGTTTGGCCTTGCCGGGCTTTCCGGATTTGACTTGATGTGATAGGGAGTACAAGGGCCGTTTCGACAACCTGAATGCAGGTGAGGCGGCGCTCGGGACGTTGTTGCCGGGGCTATTGTCTGGTTCCTCAAAGATCGAATAACCCGTCCCGTGGTCCAATGTTGTGATAATCAGGTATTCATATTCGAAATTTTCCTGTATGGTCCGGAATATGCCAGTTACGGTGGCGGCATCATCAAGCCCTTTGTCCGTAGGCAATTGTTCGAGCACATGAAGCCGTTTCTCGTCCTTGTTCGCGCCGATCAGAAGCTGAATCACAAAATTGAAGACGCCCCCACCTTTACCCTGGATGAGGGAATCCAGCTCGACGACCAATGGCGTGGACAGTACGGTAGTTGAGATGCAACCGACAATGGCTATTGAATTGTCTGGCTTTAGCGCCAGCAGTTCTTCCATAGTGCTGTTCATAAATTCCGTATCTTCCTCTACGTCGACGACATTTTGAACGAGGAATACAAGTAGCCACTTTACCCGATGTACCATAGAATTGTTTTTTATTTATTTAGTTGGTTGTTATTTGTAAGCTGTCCCTCCTGTGCTATCGGCTTCCCTTCTCCACCGAAGCTTCCCAAACTACTTTACTATTTTCACAAAGTCACGCAGGCGCAGGGGCTCAGCAGCTACAATGTAAAAAGGATTACGCAGGATACCTATGGTTATACCTGGATCGCAACACAGGACGGATTGAACCGCTTTGACGGGAAAAATATCACTATTTACAATAAGTCGGTTGACCCACCCCGTCAGCTGGTCAATAACGACATTTGGGATCTCACCGAAGATTCTGTCAATCACCGGCTTTGGGTGCTTACCTATAGCGGACTTAACTGCATCGACCTGGCTACGGGAAAGGTCCTCGACAACCCGCCGGCGATCCGGCCGGCCTTGAACCTCGCGCCCAACTCGAACTTCACCTGCGAATGGCTGGCCGGCGCACGTCTATGGATCGGTTCCTCCAACTACAACGGCCTCACTGTATACAATACGCACAAGCACGGCTTCGAACCTATTGAGCCATTGCCGGCTGTGTCCGGGACATCGGTAGCGCCAAATGTGGGCCGGATATGGGCGGACGAATATGACCGGATCTGGGTCTTTGTCAACAATTATGGCATCGTCATTTATTCTTCACAGACCGGGCGTATTCTCGAACGTCATCGGATAGCCGAGTTAAAGATGGACACCAGGGCCGAAGCAGACGACGATCGCTTCCGGGCGATTGCGCGGATCAGCCCGGGCAGAATGGCGCTCGCGACGAATAAAGGTCTCTACGATCTGCGTTATAGCGTACGCGGGATGCGGATTGATCCATTTGTTCTTCGGGGCGACGCGGCACATATTTCCCTGGAAGAGACCTATTGGTGCACGGCAGACCCACAAGCGAATCTATGGTTTAGCGCAGACAATGCCTTATACCGGATCAGTTTGGCATCAGGCGAGGTCATACGCATCGAAGACGCCGACTACAGCAATCCTGAAAACTGGTTCAACGGCATCTACCACATCTATTTCGACCGGATCGGGCACATCTGGTTGAGCACCCAAAAGGGGCTGGCATTTTCATCCATCAGCCCTTCCCCTTTTGAGACTTTTTTTCAATCTGCCGACCGCCGTTTGGTAATCAATCATGCCAATTGTGTGTCCCCTTATCACGACAGCCTGCTCTATGTATGCGCCGAGGACGGCTTCTACCGAATCGATACCCGCACCTATGTTATCCGCAGGATTGCGGCGGGCCGTTTTGTTTGTGCAAACCGGCTGATGGACGGCCGGCTGCTCGTGGGCGGAGATGACGGGTTGTTTGTTCTGCGGGGCGACACACTTGCCGGCGCCGAAACGGTTTATCCGGAGCTAAGGCGGATTGCGAAACAAAAGATCACCACGGTGGCCTGGTGCGGCGACACGCTTGCCGTCATGGGCAATTACAACGTCGGCGCTGATGGCATATTCTTCTGGTATCCGCAGCGGGATACCGTTATCACCGTCAATGAGCAGTCGAAGCCTCTTGCCCTGGCCAGCAACATCGTAAACGGGCTTTGCCGGGATCACTATGGAAGGGTCTGGATACTATCCGGAACGGGTTGTAGTCTATACAATCCGGCCCGGCACAGGATCGATACCTTCTTTCATACCAACGATCCTTACCGCCATCTACCTGCCACTTTTTACTATGATATGGTCGAATCGCAAGGCCTTTATTGGGTTGCTGTATATGGCACCGGCCTGATGGGGCTTGACAGCAGCCTTCAAGTCCGGCGGATATTTTCTACCCGTGAGGGTCTTGCCAACAATGGTGTCTACAAGGTCTTTGCCTGGAAGGATAGTCTTTTGTTCGTGACTTCCAACAACGGGTTGTCATTGATCCGGCTGCGCGACTCCAGCGTCGTCAATTACTTTCAAAAGGACGGGTTGCATGGCAATGGGTTCGAACTGGGCTGCGGTTATATGGCGGCCCCCTATATCTATGCGGGTGGCGAGCGGGGTATCAGCAGGATCGAACCCGACCGCATCCCAATCGATCCGGTACCGGCCCCGCTACGGATAAGCAATATCCGGATGCAGGCCACCGATACGGTGTATGATGCCGGCGATCTGTCAACCGGTACGCTGCTTGTGCCTTCCGATGTTGTGGAGACGGCTTTGACGGTTGCCACCTTCGACTACACCGATGAAGGGCGGACGGTCATTTCCTACAGTATCCCTGAGTTAAACACCCAGTGGATCCCGTTGGGACTTGATGGGACGATCAATCTGCTTGGGCTCAGCCCCGGAAAATATACTTTGCAGATCAAGGCGGTCAATCCGAGTACGCTTTTCCCGGCGCGTCAGCTTCAGGTCCGGATCAGGTGGCTGCCTAAATGGTATCAGACAATATGGTTCAAACTGGTTATCGCTCTGGTGGCGCTTGCCCTCTTCTACATCTTCTACCGTTACCGGATCAACACGATCCGTCAGCAGCAACTGATCCGCCAGAATATCAGCAGCGACCTCCACGACGATATCGGGAGCATTCTTCACACGATCAAAGTCTTTACCCAACTCGCACGCCGCGGAAAGGATACGGAAAGCTGGCTAACGCAAATTGAAGCAAGCCTGGGGCAGGCTGTTGTGGCCTTGCGCGACATGATCTGGGTGCTCGACGATAGTCAGGATACGGTATATCAATTCCTCGAGCGTGTCCGCCAGTTCGCGCTGCCGGTGACCGAGGCACATGGCATCCAACTGGATGTGGCAGCTGAAGGTGAGGTAACGCATATGCTCCTCAAGGAGGAAAAGCGCAACCTTCTGCTGGTGGCCAAGGAATCGGTGAACAACTGTATAAAATATGCCTGCTGCTCCCAAGTCTCCGTCCGCTTCATTGCGATCGGTCATTCCCTCACCCTACGGATCACCGACAACGGGATCGGATTCGATACCGACAAGCCGGGTGAAGGTAATGGGCTCAGGAATATCCGGCGGCGTGCGGGCAAGATCCACTACTCGGTCGCGATCGACTCGGCGCCTGGCGCGGGCACCCGGATCACGCTCCGCAAGCCGTGAGAATAAAACTAAGCGTTATCCGCGTGCCCTGCAACGGGAAAAACACCCTAAATAAATGATCGGACAGCATGATCCACGATGTGCCAGGAAAAGAGGATCGCGGGGTAAGTGCTGACGTAAGACCAGAAAAAGGTGTTGAGGCCCATTACGACCGCGATGGTCAGGTGAAAAAGAATTCCTGCCCCCAGGTAGGTCCAAAGCAGCGCGGCCGGCAGGAAAGGCGCGAGGATTGCGCTGAGCTCCCAGATCACGATCATGCTGCCGAGCGCCCGAAATAAAGGTTGTCCCGTAATCGCTGCTAGTCCGGCAACCCCTTTTCGGCTATAGTTTCCTGTCAGCAGGAGGGTCTTTAAATGCGTCCCCTTCCACCAGCCCGGGGCCTGGGTTTTCAGCAGTCCGTTCGAGAAGTAACAGAAGATCACCTGGCCGGCGATCGCGCATAGACTAATGGCGTGGATGGCCGGCGACGGCACCATACTGCCGGGCACGAGGCAAGTGAGGACGATCGTATTGAGCTGGTCTGCGCCTGACATGGGCAGGAATGCGCGGATATAAATGACCACGCTGACAAGCAGCAACGCGGGTAAGACGAGGGGCAGGAAGACGTTCGCGAATCCGGCGGCCAGGAGTGCGAGACGGAGGAGGTTAAGCAAGACAAAACCTGTCCGGCCAAAGAGGTTGTCAAGGAAGGTCCATTCAAGTCCTTTCTCCTGATAGGCATATTTCTGCAATGACCAGGCGAGGAGGCCGTTTTGACCAAAGGCGGAGCTGTTGGAGATGTTGTGTAGTGAGGAGATGGTTAGTGACAGGAATAGCAGCCAGCGGACGAGCTGCAGGCAACTTTCCGCGGATTGCCAGTCAATAGGGATGTGCATGGCTGGAAAATATCGGGGTGACTGCCGTTGGTGTTTGCCAGCGGATCTGGAACTGGAGCAGGCGTGCGCGGACGGTGGAGGATAGTTGATGGGTTTGGTCCGTGGTGACTGATTGCCGGACGCGGCATCGATGGATCAGGTCATTTAATAAAAGCTGGTAAAACACGTTGCGATCCGAACTTGCCTTTACGGTTTCCTGGCAGATCTCGCGAAGGGCCTTGACGAAGTTGCCCCGGGGGTTGAAGAAAAGGGAGAATGCAAGCATTGGCTTCTTGTCATAGTCCACCAATTCCCATTCCGTGTACCGGGGGTCAGTGGCGTCATTCTCCGGTGCGGTGCGATAGAAAACCAGGAAATCGCCATCGATCGGGTCCGGGCCGAACATCTGCCAGGCAGGCAGAAGGCCGCAAAGGTAGAATTGGAGGCGCGCTAGCTTTTTGCGAAAGGGCTCCCAGAATTGGTAGAGGATCACGGCCAACTGCCAAATCAGGAAGAGCGCAAGGGCGATCTTGATCATGTTGCCGCTTTCGACTAAGATAAGCCATAGCCGTAAATCAAGTCGGGTGTTTTTCCCGTTTTTTGCAAAACCCGGTGTTTTCACGGTAGGCGGGACCGGGAGAACGCGCTACCTTGGGGCTGGCTCACCAAATGCCGACTCACCATGAAAAAAGTTGCCATCCTGTCGATAGATGGCGGCGGCATCCGTGGTATCCTGCCAGCCACCATCCTGGTCTATCTGGAAAAGCTGCTGCAACAAAAGTCAGGCCGGGCGGACCTGAAGATCGGAGATGCGTTCGATCTTATTGCGGGTACCAGCACCGGCGGCATTCTCGCCTGTCTGTATCTTATGCCGGGGGAGGAGGGGCACCCGAAATACTCTGCGGAAGACGCGCTTGACCTCTATTTGCAAAACGGGCAGAGGATATTCAGCCGGACGTTACTGCGCGGGATAGAGACGGTGGATGGAATCATCGATGAGAAATATTCCTGGCGGAACTTATATGAGGTGCTGGGCCAGTATTTCGGTGATCTCGACCTCGCGCAATTCATCAAGCCTTGTCTGATCACGAGCTATGATATAGCCGGCCGCCGGGCAATCTTCTTCACCAGTTATGATGCGGCGCAATATGCCGGCAGCAATTTTCTTATCAAGGATGTAGCCCGCGCGACGTCCGCGGCGCCGACCTATTTTGAGCCGGCGTATATCCAGTCAAAGGACTTACGCTACTGGGCGCTTATCGATGGAGGCGTGGTTGCCAACAACCCCGCGCTTTGCGCCTATGCGGAGGCGTTAAAAATCGATTTTGCCCGTGCCTTGCCTGGCTCGGGAAAGAAGCGGCCTTTGGGTGCGAAGGATATGTTCCTGTTGTCGCTGGGGACGGGGTCTGTCAAGAAGTCCTACCATTTTGACCAATTCCGGCGGGCCGGAGCGATCAAGTGGCTCGAACCGATGATCGATATCCTGATGTCCGGCAATTCAGAGACGGTACACTATGAATTGAAGCAGCTATATGGAACGCTTTCCGCGGCGGACCAAACGGATTACTACCGGATCGAACCTCCCTTGCTCGAGGCCCATACCGAGCTGGACGATGCGAGTGAAGAGAACGTCGCCCGCTTGCGGGACGCCGGGCTGGCTTTTGTCGAGGATAACAGGGAGAGGCTCGATGTGGTAGCGGATACGATCTTACGGTATTGTCGTTAGGAGGCAATCGTCCAGCTGTCTGACACCTAATCGAGACCCGTGGTAATGATTGCCCAGGTCGCAATCACGCTGGCCGCCGTCGTCAGGCCGCCATATTTCGCATAGATCGCATTGGACTCCTTCCCTGCAGCCTTGATGTTGTTGTCCGGGTTCGGAATTTGGGGGTCGGAAGCGTTGCGAATGGCATAGAACTTCAGACTGCCCAGGGGTTGGAGGGCATTGGCAACCATGGCGTCACCCATATCGCAGGCGCGTCCCAGCGTCTGGAGTTTGTAGGTGTCCTGTGAATCGTCGAAGGCAAAAAAATCGGTCGTGACGATATAGCTTTCGGCGTCGGACCAGAATTTGGGCTCTTTGCGGGCGCCCTGGATCCGCGCAGCATTCACCTTCGTCAGGTCCGGGGTGATGGCCGCCAGCGCTTTTGCCGGCAGCGCCGAGGTCGCGAAAACCGACTTGCTGAATGAATCAGTGCTGAATTGCTTCACGCAGTCGAAGCGAACGTGCGGGGCGATCACTACGTCGCCCAGTTTGACATCTTTCCCGATAGCGCCGCCTGTGCCGGTGGTGATAAACATCGCCGGCTTGACCGCCTGGTAGATCTCGGCCATGAGCTTTTTTACCGGAGTGGCGGGACCATCGTAGTCGAGATGCAAGCCCGATTTGAAGAGCAACACTTTTGTTTTGCCGATGGTGCATGGGAAATAGAGCCCCATCGAATGATAGGTCCGCGCATATTTTGGATTGGGATCGTTGAAGGGGGCTTTTGGGCCGGTGACCAATGGGATATAGGCATTGACGTTATGCCGGTATTCGTACCAGGAGGATACGGGGTAGCCGGGGGTGAACAGGCGGGCCAGGGTAGCCGCTTCGGCGGATGTCCACGTGACGACCACGGCGTCATATCCGCTAAAAACGCTCAGGTCATCGCTTTCCGCCGGGGCCTGTGCAAGCGGGGCCGCTTTTGGAATGAGCCCTTCTGGCCAGGGAATGGCTGTGGGTAGTGCATCTTCGGGGTTTTCGGGGATCGCCTCCATCCCGAAACTCTTTTTGTCCTCATAGGAATGTTCGGGGTCATAAAGGATGCGGAACAAGCCGGCGTCGAAGTTGGACGCGTGGCTCTTCATCGAGGCGGTATCGAAAGCCGCTATGGGTGTGGCGGGTGTGGCAGGTGTGGCAGGTGAAGCCCCGTTGGTCTTCTGACGGGTGGCGGCTTCCTTCCCGATCACGTGCTTCAACGCGGCAAGGAGCTGAGTTCCATTTGGCGAACCCCAACCGGTGACGGCATCGTAACCCGAAGCGGCGGTGTAGCCGCCGATGGCGGCGGAGGTGTTGTTGCCCTGGGTAATATCATTGCAGCCAAGGCTCCCTATACTTCCATTTCCTTTCCCGGCGGATTGATAGAGCAGCGGGGTGAGATAACCTACGCGTTGGCTTCCCAGTTGTTGGTTGCAGCGTCCGATGAGTGAAGCCCAAAGCGGCGCCGCGGCGCTTGTTCCGCCGTTGCGTGCCGACTGGCCTTCCACGACGATAAAATAGCCGGTGGAATTCCCGTCGGTCTCGGCATGTGCCGCCACATCCGGAACGACGCGGCCCGGTTTGGCGCCGGGATTCACCGAATGGACCGAGACGTCGTTTTGCCAGGACGGTGGACCAAAGGCCACGCTTACGCCACCGCCCGACGCTCCGCCGCCATCGGCGCGAAGGCCGTCGCCATCTTTCCAACCCACCTCGACAAATGAGCCGTTACTTTTGGAGAGATTGGTGCCCCCTATGCAAAGGACATAAGGACTTGAACCCGGGAAGCTGATGTGCGCATAGCCGTCGCCTACCTGAGCGTCGGAGCCGTCGTCCCCGGAAGAGATACAAATGGTGATGCCGAGCAGTGCCGCCTTTTTAAAGGCGTCATTTACCGCTGCCATGGCCGCGGTTGTCCATACATTCTGACCTTCGGCTAAACCGTAGCTCACGGAGATGACGCTGGGCATATTGACCTTATCATGGATGGCGGTGTCGAGGATGTCGATCCAACCCCGTTCGGTAAACTTCCCGAAATACACCGGTATGGTTGCTTTTGGGCAGATGCCGGCCACAATCTCCACGTCCATCATCACTTCCACGTCGGCGTCGTTGCGCACCGAGGTCGAGGTATGGTCTACGGAGATGGGGATGACCTTTGGTACCGGGACCTTGGCGATCGAACAAAATTTTTCGAGATCGGCTTCAAAATATCCGCCGTCGAATTCGAGGATCCCGATGGTCTGTCCGGTGCCGTCGCCTTCGGGGAATTGATAATGCTGGGCGAGCTCGCTGGGGAAAAACCAGGCGCGGTGGGGAGCCAGGGATTCGTTGACGTCCCGCCTTACGGTGGGTGGTTTTTTCCGGTCGATCATGCGACGTGCGTCCAGGCCAAAGATCCCGACGATAGCGTCTTTGAGTTCGGCGGGAATATGAATATAGCCGGTGCGACCGCGAAAGTCGCCGTTTGGATGGGTATATTTCATGAGCTTTACCTGGAAGGCTTGCTCCATTTGGCTTACTGTCCCGCCCATGTGCAGGCTCCGGGCGCCCGGATCGCTGTGGACCACGGTGAGTCCATAGGCGCCCAATGTGTCGGACACCAACCTGACATCGCTGGCGGTGGCGCCATAGGTCCCCTCCAGTTCGTCATACGTCAGGATCGAGGTTGGGCGGCTTTCGACTTCAGGCAACGGTGTCCTCCCCTTTAGCTTTATGGTTATTTCGACATGTTCGTATGGATTGGCTGTCCCTACGGCCCGGGCGCCGGCGAGATGATGCCGCTGGCTGCCTTCGAGGGCGATGTGTGGCCTTGCGGCAACGATGTGATGAGCTGCGGCGGCGCCGTGCGGGTGCGCCGGTGTTTTCGTATGGCTATGTGCTGCTTTCATTTTTTGAGGCTTTTAATAGGGCTGAAAGTACCGAACATATCCTGTGGAATAATGGGTGTTTTTCCCGTTTTTTATCCGGGTTGTTATCCTTATTTTGGACGTCGCGCATCAATTGGAGATTTTTTTATCGACTACAATTACAAACCCCATGCGGCCCGATTTTCCTGAATTCCGGCAAACCATCTTTTCCTATCTGGAGGCGCAGGAGTATTTTGAGCGGTCAACCTATTTGCGGGGATTCATTCAATTCCTCAAAAACGGCAATTTGAAAGAGTGGCATTTTGCCGGCTGCCTTGCGATCGATATCCGGCACAATCTTGCCGACATTTCGGAATATGCGCGACTGATCGAGGATTTTATGCATTCGGAAAGAGCGCCCAGCCTGGAAAAGCTTCACAAATTCATAATCAGCCACTACCCGGAGCAGAACTTGTTTTCAACCCAAATGCATGTTTTTTCTCAGGAACGATTTGTCCGGGTGATCCGCAAGGAAACCGTACATAAGCATTTTAAAACCTATTACGGCGACCCAACCCGGGATTCGGATGAACTGGAGATGGAGTTAGAGGGGAGAAAGTTGACTACATCCGAAGTAAGCGGGGCGAAGATGATCGTCTGGCTGACAAAATATGTGGATCTGGAAAGACTGATCCGGGATACCCCTGCGGAGGCGCAAGCGGACAGGGTCTGCGACTGGCTCGGCATACCGCGGGATGAAGCGAGTACCGGCGGGGGATCGCCGCATGAGGACGAGGGAAAAGATGTCATGGTTTATCTCAAATACCCCGATAAGTTGGCGTTGGAATGCTTCCAACCGATTGCGGCCAATGGCAATTGGGAATGCGCCATGCCGCTATTCATGAGTTACCGTCACATCGATGGGTGGGGCAGGACGTTCAATCACCGGGATCAACAGGAGGCGGCAAAGGAGGTAATCCACAAACATCGGAGACACAGCGAGGGATTTTTCATGGCGGGGGTCCTGGGCAAGGTCCACCAGGCTCCTATCGATACCGGTGGAATCCTGGCCGAATTGCTGGCACGCTTTGAATAAGAAAGTTATGGAAGATCAGAGACCACCATATGATGCGGCGCTCCATACGTTAGCCAGATTTAGCCAGGATGAATGGCTGGGATGGATCGCCGGAGTTCTCAATGCCAACTATCGGGAACCGGTGATCGTTCTGCCCAGGGGGGAGGAGATCAACACCTTATTTTGGGTATTCAACCGGTTCACGGCTGGCAAAACACCGCTCTTTCAGGATGCACTGGTCAACTATTGCGAGGCGATCGTAAAATACCTGGACCTTATCCCGCCGCTGGAAGACAATTATCCGTATATTTTTACCCTGATCCATTTTATCAATGGCACGCGGCCATATATGTGCCGTCACGAGATAGAGCAACTGATCCGCGGGGCGCTCTTTGAAAATTGTGTTTTAAATGAGGTGAACCTGAACTATTTTCTCGCCAAGGCCTATATCCCGATCGAAGATTCACAAAAAAAGCCGCTGCAGGACTGGATGGACCACAAGCTTGTGACGGCGAAGCACCCCTACTTTTACTATGTCTATTTCAAATATCAGCATAAATATTTCAGTCTTTTTCGTGGGCTGACGAGATTGTTTGGAAGCGGTCGGCAGCTACAGCGGAAAATGGCGGGCGAGATCGTCTTTGCGTTGAAGGAAATCGCCCTGAAGAGCCGGAGTTTCGGTCCGATCGTCGAGGCGTTGCGCGGTTTTCTGAACAGAGAGACCCCGATCCCAAATGCGTTAGGGGAATTGATCAGCATCTTCGAAATGGCGGTGGAATATATCCAGAGCGGGTCGGATGCCAGGTCTATGGAGAAGACGAAAGAATGCAGAGAGCTGATGTCGACAATCCGCCGGATGATCTATGATCAAGCCAGGAGCCTGGATCTGGCTGCAGCCTCTCCGCGTCGATTGCCGGATCAGATGGACAGCTTAATTTCAAGTACTATTCCTGCCTATGGCAGCGATAGCACATTGCTCCGGTTGCTTGATCCCGAAAATTGACGGGAAGGGTGCAACCGTGACATAAAACATTTAGAATTTGAACGTATGGCCTTTGAATTATTGGAATCGGTAGGGTCGGAGCAAATACAGGAATTGCAGCAGGATATCCGAATGCTGCAAGAAGGGTATGAATTGCTTACGGTTGTCGATACTTTCGATATTTGCGAATACTGCTTCCCTTTCGGCATCGAATTCGACAAAAAGGTGGACAAGTCGATGGGTTCCCTTGGTGACGAGCAATTCGCCTATGACTTTCTGTTCAAGAAGAAGTATTTTGGCGGGAAGCCAATTGTCATCGAGGAATACAAGATCGAGCTTTTCAACGTAAAGCACAAGATCTACCGGCTTTCAGAGAGGATGTTGAACAGGAGGAACAACCTCGAGTCGGAATTTATCCAGCCGATCCTCAAGGAGCCTAACGCCGTTAAAAGGAAGGCTATGATCGGTACGCTGCAGAATACGCTTAGCTTTTTGATCTCCTACGCGTTGATTTCGGAAACCAGCGTGACCCGGTACAGTGAACTGCTGGAAAGCGGATACCTGGCAGAGATGCGGCAAACTCAGGATGACCTGCTTAGGGATGTATTCGATACGGCCAACCAGGAGTTTGTCAACCAATTCAAGGCTGTCTTTGAAGAATGGGTAAGAACGAGGCGGGACCAGATAAGGACAATCGCTGATAAGGCAGATCAGCTTCAGGAGCTTAATTCAGTCTACAAGGATGTGACAGCGTGCGTTCGGGTCCTGATCGCCAATAACCGGTATAGAGAGGCCGGGATCAAGAAGAAAGTAATATTGCACTCATCGACGCCTGATCGGACAGATTCCATCGTAACTACGTCAGCCTTCCGGGACCTGCAGCGGGATTATGGTATGGCCGATCTCTCTTTTGTGCGGAATAAGAGCCATACTTTTCTTTTGTCCCTGGTATGGGAGCCGTCGAAGGAAAAAGATGTGGAGTATGGTCAGGTGGCTTCGCGGCTTGCGGAATTGTTGAATATTGCTATGACTTACGAGCAGCTCCAGGCGGTCAATGACAGCTTTAAGAAAAGATCGAAAGGCGGACTCGTCGCCAATAAATCCGATCAGATCATTACCAGCGCCCGGTCAGCCTTCGAGCAGAGCCTGCTGCTGACCAAGTTAGGGGAATTCGGGGATTACAAATCCCAGATCAGGGAATTATTAGATCGGCTTGAACAGGATCAGACCGCTCAATACGGGTCAATCATCGATCTGTACAATCGTTTTCTTGTCGAGGCGAAGAGTAAAGCCGTTGTTCAGAGCGCCGAATTGGCCCTGGAAAACGTGAAAAATGTGTACACGCTTCAGCTGAATATTTCTACCCTGGTGCGGGGGATCATAAAGGCACAGCAGATTAAGGTTACCAAGGGAGGCGATATGATCCGGGGAAGCTTTCATCATCTTCCATTTCTGATCTTTATCCATGAGCGGAATTTCGACCGGAAGGTTAAGAAGATCCTCGATCCGCTGATCTCTTTTTGTTTCCAACCGGAGCGCCTTCGACGCTTTCATACCAATAACATCATCCAGGTGCTCGGCGAGTTTGCCAACTTTGAAGGCCGGACCAGGGAGACCCCTTCGATAAGCTTGCTAAGTCTCTTCCTTATGTTGCTACTGCCTGTGGCGCAGAACGAGAAGGGCGGCGCACCGAATGGGGAAGGCAATGAAGAGCGGGCCCTTCAAAATGCGGAACGGCTATTGCCAATCTTCGAGCAATTATCGGAGATCGGCGATCCCAGTGCCATTGATTATTTCAAGGAACTTCGCTATATAATCATTTGGCTTTACCGCCGGTGTCGTCGGTACGACGAAAGTCTTGCCTTGGCGGAGATCTGTGTGAAACTATATCGTCAGGACCCCAGGTTCTACCACGGAAAATGTCTTACGCGCTACTCCATGTATCTGGATAATGAAGAGAAGCAATTTGCCGGTGTGGCGGAGGTGGATGAAGTGATCAGCATAGCCAGGCATTCCATGGAATTGTATCAAAAGGAAGACACCACAGAGGAAAAGATCAACTACACGATCGTGGCGTTGTTGAATACGTTGGCGCATTTGTATTGCGTCAGGTACAGGTTAATCAAGGATTTTGAGGATCTTGTTCAAGCGCGGAAGGACTTTAAGGACCTGAGGCAGTATTTTGGTGGTGAAAGGCAGCCGGATATCGCGGAATATCCTGAACTATTGCATACCGGCGCTTTTCTGGAATACTGCTGTGCCCTTGAGAAGAAGGATACGCAGAAATGGGAGGAAGCGGTTATCCTTCTGGATTCAGCCTTCGATCAAATTCAGGCGGCGCTCGCCCTGGTCCCGGATTCGGATCTGTATGAGAAATTGCGTAAGGAAATCCAGGAAGAAAATCGCAAGATCGGGAATTTTGTAAAAAAGGAAACAAGGAGAGCGGAGAGGAAGTAGAGATGACTATTTTCCGGCCGCCGATTTTATCGAGGCCAGAAGGTTCTCGATGGGGTTATCCGCATTCAGATCGACGACGGCGTTGTCCACACAAGACGGAAAGACGTATTGCAGCTTGCTGCACGGCGAGACGCTGACGAGTATGGTGATCTTTTTTCCGAGGCCTACGGCATAGATAGGAATGAAGGGGCAGGATCTGCTGTTCTCGCGGACGACATCGCTATCCGACAGGATCCTGTTGATCAGGCGGGTGCTTAGCGGCTGGGAGGCGGGCAGGCGACGGACGACCTCGTAGTCGCCGATATAGGTCCTGGTGCTGTCGTGTTTCTCCAGCGGAACGGCTTGCGATTTGATCAGGCAGACTGTTATGTTCAGGCTATCGGTGACCGGGGTGGAGCGTGAATTGTTGGCGTTGTCGTTTGCGGTATTTAATGAAACATCGCAGCCGAATAAGGACAACACCATCAGGGCTAAGAAAAGGTTGAGTTTCATAGTCCTAGTTGAGCTTTGTATAATAGATGCCGTGTTGCGCCGAGCAAGTGCTGCAGCCCGTGGTTGACTTGTACAGTGCGCGGGAGATCGTGGTGGTGATCAGGTCCATCCAGTCCCCGTTGCCTGAACCGCCCATTGCGCTCACTTCCTTATGGAGGGATTCGAGGAAGCTGCTCGTGTAGAGGCCGCCGTCATAGGCGTTGACCCAGGAGACTTCGGAAGGCTGGGCGGATGTGGCGAGGATGCTGCCGCTTGCGTCCATGAACATCCGATGGAGCTTTTGCATGTCGGGGACGAAGTCGGATTGAAAGGCATTGCCGTTCTGGTTGCTGACCTCGGGGTTGTCGATGCCGATATTGCTGTTGCAAAGGTCGCCGACCACGATGTTCAACCGGGCGCCTTTTTTGACGATATCGCTGTAGACGTATTCGATGGGGTAGTTATTGGATTCTATCGGCTGATAATGCGAATACGTCAGCGCCATCTGGGGCCAGCTGCTGGTCTGGTTGTTCCATCTGAAGCCATGTCCGCGGTAGAAGAATACGACGATATCATTGGGACCGGGGCTTAAGTTATTGATGGCACTTAGCAAATTGTCTTTTGTGAACTGGTCTTCGCAAAAGATCTTCTCGTCGATCGGGATGTTCAACGCCGAAGCGATATTTTCGAATTCGATCTTCAGGTTCCGGCGGTCGATCTCGCATCCTCTTCCAATGCTGTTGTCGCGGGTATTGGCCATAATGATGAGATGGAGGGTCACGTTGTTTGGGTTATTGTATTTGGGTTGCGGCTTCCCGAGGCCGGTCAGGATCGTATAGTACTGCTCATCCTTATTGAAATAATTGTATACATACGTGGGGGTCAGCTCCGATGGCTCCATCTTGCGCCAGTTCGCTTCCTTTAGATGACTGGCGAGGTCGCCGGTCTTGGCGTCGTTGCCGTCGTAGGTGTATAGCTTCTCGAAATTATGTTGTGCGTTTATATTGTAGAAGACGAATTTGTCGGCTGAGTAGCCATAGTTGGTCGAGCCGTAGACAACACGGGCGTCCTCACCATCGAGCAGATAAAACTTTATATGATCGCTTGTCTCGCTCTGGCTTCCCGTGCATTTGTATTCCGCTACTTTGTACTGGCCGTTCTGATCGTTGTACTTGACGCGCATCAGCGCATCATTGTCGCTGTAGAAGATCAGGAACCCGTAATAATTTACCGAATTGGCCGTCCATGTGACCTCGTAAAAGCTTTGCGATCTGGCGGAAAGGATGGAGGAGAAAAGGATCAGCAAGATGATGGCATTTCGTTTCATACTGCTCGGGGAATTTAGGTCTTACAAATTACAAAGGTCCGGGGATATCCCGGACCTGTAAAAACACCTTTTTTTATGCACCGTCACGACGCGGCTACTGCCTGCAGGTCGGCCTGCAACTGGGCGAAGTCGAGCCCCGGGATGTATCCCGGCTGCTGGGCGGCAGGCGGCAAGAGTGCATAGGCTTCATCCACGCATTCGTCCCACCAATCCCAGGTGGCTTGCTGGGTATTGCCCCAGGTCAAGACAGTCAACTGATTAGCGTCATAGGCCGCTGCATAGACGGCATGACCGTCGTTGGTCAACTTCCCTGGGGTCCAGGGCTGGTGATTGTCGAACTGGGTGTCGGCGCCTTCCTGGACCTGGAATCCCAGGTAGACTCCGCCGAAGTACTGGACGGCCTGTTGGACGTGGGTGTGGTTTTTGGGGTCGACGCTGACAAACGCGAGAAGCTTCTCGTTGTCGATGCCGGTGCTTTGCCAATAGTTGAGGACTTTTAGCTCGTCGAGGCCGGAGTCGGGGCCGCCTGTTAGCTGAAAGTAAGTTTTGAGGGCGGCGGTCTTTGCGAGGATGTCCTTCGTGCCGATCAATCCGTTGTAGACGGTGATCGCGTGCGCGGCAGCTGCGATGGTGCAATCGCCGTACTGGTCGTTGCCATCCATCGGGAAGAGGATGGTGGGATCGCTGACGCCCAGTTTTTTATAGACGGCGTCGAGAACATTGTACGCGGCGGCCGGTGCGGGGAGGTTTGAGGCGTAATTGCGAAGGAGCAAGGTTCGATAGTCCTTTTTGGGAGGATGTTTTCCGTAACGATACTTAGGCATAGTGTATGGTTTGATTGATTAGGAGAGGAAAGGTAAAATAAGTCCGGGTGGATTCCTAGAGGTGAAATACCGGATTTTTTTGGGGTAGAAACACGGGATTTTATTGCTGCAGGGTATGTGGTGCCGGGTGGCGGTCGGAGCCGGGCGTGATCCTTGGGAGTTTTGTATCGCAGTCATCGCCTTTTAGGAGTAGCGTGTAGGTAGTATAGTATGGTTTCGCGGGACAGTCGATGGTTAGCGTTTTGTTGAGGATCAGCTGGATGGCTTGTTGGCTCGTGTCTTTCCCCGTCATGGTAATCCCGGTGAATGTAGCTTTGACCGTGTCCCGATCATCGAAGTCGAGTAATTGCGCGTAGCGGTTATTGTCATAATTATTCAGGGTCACGAGCAGGTAGTGTCCGGGGGTCATTTGGCGGAGGCAGGGTGTCACGGGAATATTGACGGTTAGGGCGCCGGTCGGGTAGTCGCGGGTTACGAATCCGAGCGATCGGTTGAGCGCGGTAGGCTGGATTTCGTCTTTGAAGAGATAGAGCAGGAGCAGGATAAAAAAGAGCGTTGCCGAGAGGTTGCGGAAGAGTGCGCGGATGCGCGGGTCGGCGATGACTTTGAGGGCGAGGAGTTCGTTGATGAACCGGTCGGCGCTGGCGGCTTTTGCGGGGTCTTCGGCGGAGCGGATGGGCGTGGACCATAGACTGTCCGGATTGGTCAGGTAGAGAACGGTGGCGAGGTCGGGCGCGTGGCGGCGGTCCCAGTCAGTCATGAATTTGCGGGCGCCGGCTTCGAAGGTCGTGTTGCGGCGGGTGTCGTGGGCGAAGAGGATAAAGCTTTGGGTGTGGACCTGGTGTATCTTTTCTTCGAATGCGGCGGTGCCGGCGATGATGATGTCATCCGATTCTTTTAGCAGGTCAAGGATGGTGCGCCGGGCGGCGAGCTCTTCGGGGAGGCCGAGGGCTTTGAGGAGGTCGAGGCGGATATTGGTTGGGATGATGCCGGTATTTGTGGCGAGCCAGTCGATCTGGCTCAACTTGAGAAGGCTGCCGAAATTTAGTTTGTGGGTAGCTTTGCGTTCCTTCAATACGGAGGCGCCGACGGCAAGGACGACTTCCCAGCGGACCGTTGGATAGACGGCGATGGCGCAGAGCCATTGGAAGATATCTTCGTCGTCGAGGAAGGCGCGGATGTTTTCGATATCGGTGGTACGGGTACTTAGGTCGAAGTTGAAGGCGGTGGTGAGGGGGTCAGGGATTTCCTGTGTTTCGAAATCGATCAATTGAGCGTCACCGTGTCGCTGACCGAGTTGATAGTTGTTTATAGCGATGTTCGAGCCTTCGGAATAGTAGCGGTTATCGCCGTCATGATAATAGTAGTAAATGGGCAGCGAATAGTTGCTGAGCGTCCGGCAGAGGTATGCATAGAGCCCTGCTTTTAGCGGATTGCGCCGGTCGATCAATACCAACCATTCCGGGCGGCGTTCGACATGCGCATAGACCGGAGTGAGGAAGCCGTAGGCATTGATGGATTCGCGGATGGTGGCGTTTATCTCGAGACGGTAGTGATCCGTCGGGATAGGCTGGGCGATGTCGCGGGCGATCCGGGCGAGAATGGAAAGCGGCTGGATCAGCTTGTCTTTTGGCTGGAAGGGGATGTCGAGGGGACCGTGGTCGCCGCGGCTGTCGATGTCGGTATGCGGGCGCGAACGAGATTTCCGGAGCGGGAAGAACGATACCGACAGACATAACGACGCCAGCCCAAGCACGAACAACCAGGCAAACGCGCTCGAGTGGACGCGATTTTCTTTCTCGACCTCAGGGCCCGTGGCGATGAGGGTGCTTTTGTCTTCGGGACCTCGGGCCTGGGCGGGCTTTAGCGATTTGACGACGAATTTGTGACGGGGCCGCGTGGGGGCCGGCGTAGTATCCGCGGGCTGCGCGCTGGCTGTAGTATCGAGAGGGGCGATGACGGTGAAGGCGTGAAACCGGTCTTTGTTGATATAATAGCGAATAGTTTGGGCGACGAAGGCTAGCAGCGATATAAAGATCACCCAGGCAAAATATTGCCGGGACGCGCGGCGGAGGAACCAGGTGGCGGTTTTTTCGGTGACATAGGGATTTGTGATCTGCGGGCGGACCTTTGGCGGGGGAGGCGGTGTGGCGTAGCGGTCATAGATGGCGTAGAATTTTTGCTGGTCTTCGCGGTTGCGGCAGAGGATGGGCGCGAGGTGGTATTTGAGGTCTCCGCGGCTGCCCCTGAACTGATTGAAGACAGCGGTGAATTCGACGTAATCAGAAGGCGATAACAGGAACCCTTCCCGTTGCATCGCAGAAAGCAGGGCGTCAAAGGCGATTGAGGTCATCCTTACTTTTGATTAGGATGGGTAAATATTTCGTCATCTCTTCGTCGAGGATCAGTTCGGGGCCGAGGAAGAATTCCTTGTTGAGGCGGTTATCGTTTTTTAGCACGCGCATCCAGTCGATGAATTCCGAGGTCGAGGGGCGTTTGCTGATATTTGGGATCTGCTGGATGCGGAAAAAGTCATCGACGCGTTTTTCGATGTCGTGGTAGTCGTCCTCGCTGACGTCGAGGCGGCGGATAATGATCTCGAAGAGCCGTTGTTTGTCGGGGAATTCGATATGATAATAGATACAACGACGAAGGAAGGCGTCGGGGAGGTTTTTTTCGAAATTGCTGGTGAGGATGATGATGATATTTTGCCGCTGGCTCTCGGCGGTCAGCCTGACCTTCTGGTTCAACTCCGGGATCTCGAATTCATAGTTTTCGATCTCGTTTAACAGGTCATTCGGGAAGTCGCGTGGGGCCTTGTCGATCTCATCGATGAGTACGACGCTGCCGCGGGGCTCGTCGGAGATGCCGCTTTTCCCGAGGATCGCGGGGCTCAAGGTAAGATCGCGGCGGCCGATGGCGTTGGCGATGGCGAGACCGAGGGCGCGAAGCTGGATGAAGTCTTCGGTGGATGCGTGGGCCGCGCGGAAATGTGCGATGGCGTCGTAGTGATAAAATAAATCCTTCGCGGTGCTGGATGTCTTTGTATTATAGACCAGTGGTTGTGGCTGAAATCCGTCCGCCTTAGCGAGTTGGTCGGCGGCCCAGAAGGCAAATTGGGTCTTGCCGGTGCCCGGCTCGCCGGTCAGGAGGAGAGGGCGTTTGAGCATGTAGGCGACTTCGAGGGCGTTGAGGAGTCCGGGGGAGGGTAGGTAGTTGGAAGGGGAATTGCTGATGTTCAGGTTGCGGAGGGTGATCATGGATCAAACAAAGGAATTTGATTAATTGACAAGATAGCCAATTTTTTCAATTGTCCTATCCACCAATCATCACGTTTGCAAACCCGGTGGTGATAATGCCGCCGTGTTCTGTTGGGTCACCTACGCGGGCGGCGGCACGGCTGCCGATATAGACGGATGTGGAGCCCTGTTTAATTGCATCGGGGGGGCCGACGCAGACGCAGGCGTCGCCGACGCAGGCGGCGGTTTGGCCGCCGATCAGCACGGTCGGACAGCCCGGGCCCGTGATCAGCCCGCCTACGTGTGGGACTGGCGGGGGGCCGGGAGTAACTTGAGGACAGGTATGCATATCGAGGAGTCTGGCGGCGGGTTGGCCCATAGTTGTAAGTTTTTAGCGCGCTTTATTTAAGCGGCATTCCGTTCTTTTTCATTTCGCGGTTGATGCCGGTTTCTATATCTTCCCAATAGATGGATGGTTTGTCGTCATCGCGCCGGTTTGCAGCGCGGATCATGCTGTAATGAACGATGTTTTCGATGCTGGCGCCGGATAGGCGGTATCCTTTTACTTTCTGGAGGATCTCGGACTTTTGAATGGGTTCGAAGGATTGGTCGGTTGCGGCTGCGGCTGCGGCGTCAGCTGCCGCGGGGATCACATTCCGGGCTTCCAGATATTTCCGATGGTAGTGGTAATAGACGGGTTTACCGGGTTCGGGCTGCGGGGAAGGCACGGATTCAAGTATGGGGGCGGTGTTGTCCGCTGGAGGGGCAGCGGCTTGGGCTTTCTTTTTGTAAAAGCCTGCATCCGCCGGGAAGCTGTTTTCCCAGATCTTCGCGCGTTGAATGGAATCCGGCATGGTAAATTCCACCTCGACTTCGAACCGGCGGCGGAATGCGTCATCGATATTGTTCTTCATATTGGTCGCGAGGATGACCAGGCCGTTGTATTGCTCGATCCGCTGCAGCAAATAGCTGACCTCCTGGTTGGCGTATTTGTCGTGGGCATCGCGGATGTTGGTACGCTTGCCGAAGAGCGCGTCTGCTTCGTCGAAGAAGAGGATCCAATCCTTGTGCTCGGCGCGGGTGAAGATCAACTCCAGATTTTTTTCCGTTTCACCGATGTATTTGGAAATGATCAGTGACAGGTCGATCCGGTAGACTTCCTTCTTTGCTTCCTTTCCCAGCAAGCAGCTCATAAATGTCTTTCCCGTTCCGGATGGGCCATAGAATAGACAGCGGTAGCCTTTTTTCCGGTTTTTCCATTCGCTCCCAATCTGCTCCCGATGGTGGAACCATTCCAGCAAATGGTTGAACTCGGCATTCACTTTATCGGTTACCACCAATTCCTTGCGATCGCGTGGCGTGCTGATCGGTTCGGCGGGGAACTGGCTGCTGTGGCGAGGAGCCACTTCCTTGTCGTGCGCCAATTTATCGATATAATCCTGCGAAAGGATGAGCCTGCCGCTTATGGACGGTTCTCCCGGTTCGACATCGTCCAGCCAGAGGATCTTCCGGAGCGCGAACCGATGGTCGGGCCAAAACAGTTGTTGCATATCGAGGCTTCGTTGCCAGTCCTCGCCGGCAAAAAGAAAGATGGCCGTCTGGCCGGTGGGAATGAATCCCCGGAAGTTCCTGCCTTTGATCCCGCCGATGGCCGTGAACTCGGTGTCATTTTCCTCTATCGAAGTGGCGATGCTATGACTGAAGAGATCGGGTTGAACGTGATGGACCAGCGATAGCAATAATACCTGTACTTCATCCTGGCTGAGCGG
>Ga0206895_1103_pt1 | contig 23501 bp, 21 predicted proteins | sample Alteio_BWOrgHeat_51_FD_152967 | JGI IMG/M metagenome (GOLD analysis project Ga0206895, IMG submission 152967) | Enriched cells from forest soil in Barre Woods Harvard Forest LTER site, Petersham, Massachusetts, United States -... | ecosystem: Environmental > Terrestrial > Soil > Temperate forest >...
GAGGTCAAAAATGCAGTGATTGAATAATTCAACCATTTCATCTTCATGTTCTACGCCACGATACATATTTTTTAGGCTGTTGAGCCTGTCAACATACAAAGCTGCAAGCCCGTTCTTTTTAAGCGTACCAAGATCACCACCGCTTCCCTTCACCCACATTACTTCTGTTTCCTTGCCTGTCAGCGGATCCTTGGTGATGGCTTTACAGGAAGTATTGCCACCGCCATAATTTGTTAACCGGAGATCAGCGCCCAGCAGGTTAGAGCGGTATATCAATAACGCTACTTCATCGCCTGCCAGTGATGCGGCTTTGGCATCATCCCACAGGTAGCTCACATGTTTGAATTCTGTAACTGTATTCACCTGTATCAATTAAGTTGAAATAATCATTTTATTTCGGCAACGAGTTGCCATACCCTACAATGAACACCGATGCAATGATGGTAAGTATACCTATTGTTATCGTTGTTTTTGTTTTACTGCTCACACCTTTCCATTCCTTCAATACAATGCCCCACATATTGGCCACTAAAATAATGAACGACATATGCAGTATCCATGAACTGGCCCCGTTGCCCATTTTACTTTCACCCATACCATAAAAAAAGAATTGTAAGAACCAGGTGGTGCCTGCCAATGCGCTAAAAAGATAATTCGCTTTCAGCGGTGTTTTTTTATTGGTGTAATCGCCAAAACTTTTGTTGCGCGCATTCAGGATCATGCACCAGATAAAATTAGTGGTCAACCCGCCCCAGAGTATCACCACAAAGACCACATTGTTTTGAAAAAGAAAATTGCCCTGATCAGGATGATTTAACTGCCAGGTATGATTGGCCACTTCAGCCATTGGTTTGCCGGCTTCGATACCAAAATTAAAAAATGCGCTGAGTATACCTGAAATGATCGCAATGATCAAACCCTTTACCAGGCTGAATTCTTTGATGCTTTCCTTTTTGATCGCATCGGGCTGGCTTTTTTCTTTCATGATACCGGCACGGCCGCAAATAGCAATACCGATAATACATACCAGTACACCAAGCAATACGAGCTGGCCACCGGTATTATGAAACATAAAACTGATGGTCAGGTTTTCTTTACCGGGTGTTGGAAAATAATTATAATAAATAGCCGGTATCAATGAACCGAATGCGGAACAGAAACCGAGTATTACAGAATTACCGAGGCTCATGCCGAGATAACGAACGCCAAGCCCGTACATCAATCCGCCAATACCCCAGAGCAGGCCCATTAAAAAAGTGGCGCCCAATATCTGAGAAGAAGAATTACGGATGATATCTGCAAAACCCGGAATGGTCAGATATGCCGCAACCGGCGGAACGATCAGCCATGAAAACAATCCACCGATGATCCAGAAACTTTCCCAGCTCCAGCCCTTTACTTTTTTGAACGGCATATAAAAACTGCCGGATGCAAACCCGCCTATAAAATGGAAAATAACACCAAGGATGATACCCATGAGCAAAAGTTTTCAGAATGGCTAAGCTTCAATTTACGAGTTTCAAATATAGAAGTAATAATAAATTCTCTGTCATGTACCATCATGGTTAAAACATTCAATAAACTAACAGGTATTCGTCAGAATCTGTAAGTTTGGGGAACAGGTTGCCTGCCAACGGTAACGATTGCTACCATGAAAAAGAAAAATGTTTTCCAGCATTTATTCATAGATTATTATTCGGCCACGCCGAAATACCTGCAGTTGGCCAATTCCATTATCAAAGCGATCGGTGACGGCAACATAAAAAAAGATGAGATCCTTCCTTCCATCAATGAACTCAGTTTTGAATTCGAGATCTCAAGGGATACCGCCGAAAAAGGTTATAAATATTTAAAGAAGATCGGCGTACTCGGTTCCGTTCCGGGCAAAGGATATTTTGTGCAGGATACCAACCTGAAACAACAACTGAAAATATTTTTACTGTTCAATAAACTCAGCCCGCACAAAAAAATTATTTACGATGCCATTGTAACTACGCTGGGCGAACTGGCTTCCATCGATTTCTATATTTATAATAATGATTTCGATTTTTTTAAACGCCTGATCCAGAACACTAAAAAAGATTATACGCATCATGTGATCATCCCGCATTTCCTGGATGGCGGTGAAAATGCACATGATGTGATCAACCTGATACCGAAAGACAAACTGATCTTATTGGATAAACTCGTTCCCGGCATCGATGGTTTATACGGGGCCGTGTATGAAAATTTTGAAAAGGATATTTATGTAGCGCTTGAGCAGGCATTGCCCAACCTCAGCAAATACCATACGATAAAGATCATCGTTCCTTTTTACACATATCATCCGCGCGAGATCATCAAAGGCTTTACACGCTTTTGCCAGCAGTATGCATTCAATTATAAAGTGGTGCATAATATTGCCAATGAACCGATCAAAGAAGGCGAAGCGTATATTAATTTAATGGAAGACGACCTGGTGATACTGATCGAGAAAATATTATCTACCAAAATGAAAGTAGGCAAACATGTTGGCGTGATCTCCTATAATGAAACGCCGCTGAAACAGATCATCCTGAACGGCATCACTACCATTTCAACGGATTTTCAAATGATGGGTGAAAAAACGGCACAGCTTATACTCGAGCAATCCGTGCAACATATCGAGATCCCTTTTTATCTTACGCTAAGGGCATCGCTTTAATAAAAAATTCCCTCGATTAAGGGATTTTTTTTCAGTAAAAAGAATACACTATCCATTTCGGGCCTGTCTAAAAAAAACTGAGACTGATCCGGGGAATTCTTTTTCAAAGAGATCTTTCTACTCTTCTTCTTCCGTTACCGCCAATGGGTTCCTGCGCGATGGGATCACCATTTCCTGGTCATCACTCAGGTATACCCAGAAATCGTACAACGCAAAAATATCGCCCGGCGTTTTTGGCCCGTTGTTCTCGCTGTTACGATCGTATGAACCCAGCAATTCTCCGGAATACTTAAGCTCCTTCAGTTTCTCTTCGAGTGTCAGTGTTTTAAAATTCTCAATAGTCATGATCCTGTATTGATTTGTGTTTTATGGGCGCAATCTAATAAGAAAAATGCATTTGGAGCTGTAAGCTTTGAGCTATAAGCCATCAGCTGTCAGCTATCAGCCTTGAGCGATAGCTTCCAAATTTTTATAATATTCCCTAACAACGCATGGCTGAAGGCTGACAGCTGATGGCTAACCCTCACAGCTTCATCTTCTCCACCGCTTTCTCAACCGTTACATCGTGCATATTGCTCATTTCAAAATATCCTTCATTCCGCCAGATCTGTCTTCCCATCATGATCTGTATGCGTTTCAGCACCTCGCTTTTTGTTTTGGCATCTGTACCATTTAGCATGATCGTATCTTTTTTGGCATATGCTACAATGCCTTCCCATTCTTTTTCTCCTGGAACAAATTTCACAGATAATTCTTCCGGCGAATGAATATTGCTGAAAAATGTTTTGTTCTCTACATAATATTTATACACAAAACTGCTGATCGTTGCTTTGTAATAAAGTTTCATCATGCTTGCCGACATACGCGTTGTATCAAACGGCACAAACACATCGGGTGTAATACCGCCGCCGCCATAAACAATTTTACCGCCCGGTGTTTTAAATTGTTTACCGGTTGGTTTGGAGGTATCTCCTTTCACCACTTCGCCGTTATGAAAGCGTTCGCTCAATTCTTCTTCGTATTGTTCTTTTCCTTTGCTGTATGATTTCTGGATATTTCTCCCGAGCGGTGAATAATAGCGTGCAATGGTTAAACGTACCGCACTGCCATCGCTTAACTGAAATGGCTGCTGTACCAACCCCTTTCCGAACGACCTGCGGCCGATGATCGTGGCACGGTCCCAATCCTGCAAAGCGCCTGTCAGCACTTCGCTTGCAGAGGCAGTGCCTTCATCGATCAGCACTTCCATTTTACCGTCTTCAAATATGCCGTCGCGCTTGCAGCGGTATTCGTAACGCGGAGCGTGTTCGCCTTCTGTGTACACAATTAATTTATCGTTGCTTAAAAATTCATCGGCAATATCTGTGGCTTCTTTCATCAGGCCACCGCCATTGCCGCGCAGGTCGAGGATCAGTTTTTTCATTCCCGATCTTTGCAGTTTCTCCATATTCTGCATAAACGCTTCATACGTTCTTTCTACAAATTTATTGATGCGCAGGTAACCTGTTTCATGATCGATCATGTAAGCCGCATCGATCGGCGATACAGGTATCACACCTCTGGTAATCACGAATTCTTTTTTGGTGCCTCCACGCAGTAACTGCACTTTCACTTCTGTATTCATTACGCCGCGTAACAGTTTGCGGATATCTTCGGGTTTTAATTTTTTCCCCGCAACAGTGATGCTGTCGTTTACTTTCAGCAGTTTATCGCCTACCATTATCCCTGCTTTGGCCGATGGGCCGTCATCGATCACATGCGTTACATTGACCGTATCATCCAGGAACTGGAACTCAACGCCGATGCCCTGGAAATTGCCCATCATTTCCTCGTTCACTTCTTTTAATTTATCGGCCGGAATATATACCGAGTGCGGATCAAGATGCGCCAGCAATTCGGCAGCCGCTAATTCGCTGATGCTGTCGGCAGGCACTTTATCTACATATCTTGTTTTGATCAGCTCCACCAGCTCCTGTAATGAGCTTGCCCTGTTAAGGCTGAAAAAACGGTTGCCCGATGTCTTGCCTTTTAACTGGTAGCCGATCATCATACCAATGACCATAACAATGGCAAAAAGCAATGGCAGCCAGACCTGCAATTTTTTACTTCCCATAAATAACACTTCGTTGAATCCTGAATTTGAACAGCCGCAAATATCCATATTAATATCGAATGGCTGCGAAAGGTTTGATATTTAGGATGAAAGGCATAAGTTGCGCTTAATTTAAGTACGAAGTAAGCGGTACGAAGTACGAACGGTTTAGTTTGTTTTACTTCGTATCTCGCAAATACGAAATACAAGGTTCGAAGTACGAATGATTTAATTCGTTTTACTTCGTACTTCGTACCTCGTACTTCTAAACCGTACCTCACACTTAACAACATGATATGCCGGTTATATTGATTGCTGACAGCGGGGCCACCAAATGCGAATGGCGGCTGGTGAAAGACGGGAAGAACAAAACCATCATCACACAAGGCATCAGCCCCTATTTTTTAAATGCCGCACAGATAACTGCACTGCTTTCCAAAGAATTATTGCCGAAACTAAAAGATACGGCAGTAACACATATTCATTTTTATGGTACCGGTTTAAGCAATGAGGCAAATGCGGCCATCGTAAAAAAAGTTCTCAAACAACTTTTTCCAAAAGCAAAAACAGAGGTACAGACCGACCTTCTCGCAGCGGCGCGCGCACTATGCGGCAGGAAAAAAGGGATCGCCTGTATTCTGGGCACCGGTTCCAATTCCTGTTATTACGACGGGAAAAAGATCGTAAAAAACAGCCCGGGCCTGGGTTATGTTCTGGGCGATGAAGGCAGCGGCGCTTATCTTGGCAAAAAAGTGGTTCAATATTTTTTATATAATACGTTTGATGAAGAGTTGAAAGCGCGTTTTGAAAAACGTTTTCAGGTAACTGCGGTCGAGATCCTTGACCATGTGTATAAACAGCCGCTGGCAAACAGGTATCTCGCTTCTTATGCTATTTTCCTTGCCGAAAACCGCGGGCATTATATGATCGAAAACATTATTGAAGACGGGCTGAACGATTTTTTCTTTACGCATTTGTATAAATACAGGGAAAGCTGGACCTTGCCGATCCATTTTATAGGCAGTATTGCATTTGGTTTTAGAGATGTATTGAAGGAACTTTGCAACACCTATGAGCTGGAACTGGGCACTGTGATCAAAGCCCCGATGCAGGGATTATTAGCGTATCACCGATAAAAAAAAGGTATGTCAGAGTTTATTAAAGTAACGGAACAGGCTTCCACTTACACGCACCTCGAGAAAATGTCTATTCACGAGTTGCTGCAGAATATCAATCACGAAGACAAAACGGTTCCTGATGCGGTGGCGAAAGCCATCCCGCAAATAGAAAAATTAGTTGCCGTGATCAGCGATAAAATGCTGGCCGGCGGAAGATTATTTTATATCGGCGCAGGAACCAGCGGGCGGCTGGGTATTGTTGATGCAAGCGAGTGCCCGCCAAGCTTTGGCGTGCCTTACGGATTGGTGATCGGCATTATTGCCGGCGGCGAAAAAGCCATTACGCAGGCCGTTGAATTTGCAGAAGACAGCACCGAAAAAGGCTGGGCCGACCTGGAAAAACATTTTGTAAGCGATAAAGATGTGGTAGTAGGATTGGCGGCAAGCGGAACAACGCCTTATGTGATCAGTGCATTGAAACAATGCCATAAAAGAGGCATCATAACAGGAAGCATCAGTTGCAACCCCAATTCGCCGGTTTCAAAAGCAGCCGATTATCCCGTTGAAGTAGTAGTAGGGCCGGAATTTGTTACAGGCAGTACAAGAATGAAAAGCGGAACCGCACAAAAGCTGGTATTGAATATGATCTCCACTTCTGTAATGATACAACTGGGCCGTGTAGAAGATAATAAAATGGTGAACATGCAGCTGAGTAATGTAAAGCTTGTTGACCGCGGTGTAAAAATGGTGATGGATGGATTATCACTCACCGATTATGAAAAAGCAAAAGACCTGTTATTAAAACATGGCAGTGTAAAGAAAGCAGTAGATGCAGCCACCGCCTCATAATTTTTTATTGCGGATTTACGAATCAGATCATCCGGAAATCCGCAATCCGTAGTTGTACAGGTGATGAGATTTTTTGACAGATAAAGTGCCGATGACATGCACGAAATAGAACCCTTTTATAACTGGCGGCACATGTATGTTGCCGAGGAAGACCCACGCTCTCCTTTCTTTGGGAGGAAATACAGCGAGTTTGAATTTTCGCAAACGGTTTATAATTATTATATCCATCCGCAATGGGATGATTTTGGCAGCCGCACGCTGTACATGAAAATTATTTATGTAGACTATGAACTGAACTTTGCCATTATTGAATTGCTGGGCGAATGGAACGATGCGATCGAAAATGATATCATGGAAATGAAACGCGAAGTGATGGATCTTTTATATAAACAGGAAATTTATAAATACATATTGATCACAGAGAATGTGCTCAATTTTCACAGCAGCGATAAAGAATATTACCTGGAATGGTACGAAGAAGTAAGCGAACAGAACGGCTGGATCGTTGCCCTTAACATGCCCGAAGCAACGCAATACGATTTCAAAAAGAAAAAACTCAACTATTACATCGAATTAATGGAAATACCCGAGTGGCGCGTGTATAAACCGTATCACTTGTTTAAGAAGATAGATAATGAACTGATGAAACGCCTCGACTAACTCTGCGCCTCCGCGTCTCTGCGGTGAAAAAAAATAGCTGCGGAGTCGCAGAGATTGTTTTTTGCGTTCAGCATTCAGCGTTAAGCTTTCGGCGTTTATACCTTTTTGAAAATAAATAAAATCAACTTACCTTACAATCGATTCTATCACCATTAAACAGAAATAAAAATGTCATTACCCACAAACAATAAAAACAACGGCAAACCCGGAAGCAAGGGGCCGAAAGGCGGTATGGGGCAGGGTTCCAAATTTATAGCCAAACCCAGTGGCGCCAAAGCGATCGGCGGTGGCAAGAAACCGATCAAGACAGGCGGATCGAGAGGAAGCTGATCATGTTCCGTTGAATATCGAAAAGATGAAAGGAATGATGCATATGCCTCGTTCCTTTTTTTGTGCCTTATTTGATCATTCCTCTGCCGCTTTTGATAATACAACCGTAAACACACTACCCGCCTCTTCTTTGCTCTCAACAGATATTTTTCCTTTCATTAATGCAATAAATGTTTTGCAGAGCATCAATCCCAACCCTGTTCCGGTTTCGCCCTGTGTGCCGCGTTTGCTGGCGATCGAATGAAGATATCCCGCATCATTAAAACTGTCCACCTTCGATTGCGGCATGCCGGTTCCGTTATCGGCAACCGTTAGTTGTATCTTATTATTTTTAGCAGACGAATTGATCTCGATCTTTCCGTTCGCATGCGTGAATTTGATCGCGTTGCTTACCAGGTTCCTGATCACAAGCGCCAGCATATTTTTATCCGCTTCAACCCAAACATCTGCCGGCACATGATTGATGATGTGGGTATTTTTATATGCGGCCTGTTGTTGCAATACGGCAACAGTTGTATCGATGATCTCTTTTACATCTGTCTTTTCCATCTGCGGTGTAAAACCCCTCATCTGGCTCGATGCCCAGTTCAACAGGTTTTCCATCAGCACCGAAGTATGTGTGAGCTGATTTTTTAATTCGCCTGAATACTGTTGTAGTTTATCTATTGAAATGGCATCTTCTTCAATAATATCTATAAAAGAGATCAGTGTGTTTACCGGCGTCCGCATATCATGGCTCACCACGCTGAATATCCTGTCCTTTACATTCCCCAGTTCTTCCAATTCTTCTTTTTGTTTGCTGATGATGCGGTTTAATTTCTTTGTTTTCCGTTGGTTGGTATATACGATGAACGCGATCAATAATATCAATACAACGGCAAGGCCGAGATACAGTTTTACTTTTTCATCAAAGCTGATCTGCAGTTTTTGCTGTGCGATTTCTTTATCGCTTGCGTCTTTTGATAACTTTGACTGCAGTTTGTTTTTTTCAAGTAATGAACCCTGTAGTTCTTTTTCACTTTGTAATTGGGCCTGTTTCTGTAAATAAGATAACCGTTGCAGGTCTTTTTCTTTATTTACCAGTTGGATCTGTTGTTGCTGTTGTTTACTCAATAATTCCTGCTGTTCCAGTTTTATATTCGTCAGCTCCTGCCGGTACCTGATCGAGTCTTCGCGTTTGCCAAATTCGTATTGCAGTTCGCGGCGTTTGATCTCTGTTGTTTTTTCTGTATTGAATACAGAATCGCGGTAACGCATATGTTCTTTATAAGATGCCAATGCAGCAACCGCATCGCCTGAAGCAAGTTCTATTTCTGATTTGGTATCATACGCAAAGTTCAGACCATTCATGTCTTTGATCTCCGTACGCAAAGCGATCGTGCGGTTTGCATTTGCCAGCGCTTTGGCCAATAAACCTTTTCGTGTTGACAGTTCGCCTGTGAAGGGAGAAGGCACAGAATCTTTCGCTGCTGCGAGATAAACTTCTGCGATCGTCAGCAGGTTTTGCGCAATGGAAATTTTATTACCCAATTTTTCGGCAACGGCCAATGACCTTTCAAAACTCTCCACTGCTTTTAAATAATTATGTTGCGCAACATATATTCTTCCCACGCCCTGTAGGTTACCGATAATGCCATTGTTGCTTCCCAACTGTTCATTTATCTGCAACGCGCGGTTGATATATTGCAGCGCCTTATCATAATTTTTCTGGTAGAGATAGATATAACCTGCATTACCTGAGTTAGCAGCTATGCCGGATTTATTGCCAAGTTCTTCCTGCAGATGCAGTGCTCTTTCATAATATTCCAATGCTTTATCATAATCGATCAGGTAAGAATATACGTTCCCAATGTTCCCGATCGCGGCCGCCATGCCGGGTTTGTAACCTATGTCTTCATTTTGTTTTAATCCACGCAGGTTATATTCAAGCGATTTGGGATAAGCGCCCTGTAACAAATATGCCGCCCCAATACCCAGTAACCCGGCAGCAATATTTTTTTTATCATTCAGTTTTTCAGCAACTGCAATGGATCTGTTATAATAATCGATTGATGCATTATAATCTGCTTTGATCTTAAAGTTAAGACCGATGGCACCGTATGCTCCAGGCAATGCCGTGGTAAAATTTATTTTTTCTGCGAGTGCTACGGCCTGCTGGCCATACTCAATTCCTTTGGAAGGATTTACATCAGCATACGCAGCAGAAAAGTCGGTAAAAATTTTGACGCGCGCCGTATCTGTATTGATTGTGGAAAGAACTGTAAGTAATGAATCGATACGCGCCTGGCCACGTTTCTGGGCATGTATCGAAACAGTAATGCCGCAGAGCAGCAACAGCATAAGTTTTTTCATAGATACCGGGGCGTGATACCCGATAAATATCAGGATAAATATTGAACGGCAAAAAAGAAAAATTAAATACTGTTCTTCTTACAGATAAATGACAAAACCATGTGTAAACAACTTATCTTTTATGTACGCTGAATTATTTTTTGTTTACTATTATTTTCCATTATGCAGCGCTATTAAAACGGAGCAGTTTGTTTAGCCAAAGGTAAATGGCACGCTGATGACGCGGATCAGGCGGATATGCGCTGATTTTTTATGCCTTCCTTGTTGATCCGTGTAGATCTGCCGCATCTGCGTTATCCGCATGCTATTCTTCGCTGCAAAATATCATAACACATTATTATTTCAACCTCTCTTCAATACCCAATCCAAACTTACGCATCGTATCTTTTGCCACATCATATCCTGCATCGGCATGCCTGATCACACCCATGCCCGGATCATTTCTTAATACGCGGCTGAGCCTCGCGGCAGCTTCTTCCGTTCCATCTGCAACGATCACCATGCCTGCATGTATGCTGTAACCCATACCCACGCCTCCGCCATGATGCAGGCTCACCCAACTTGCGCCGCCTGCGGTATTTACCAATGCATTCAATACGGGCCAGTCGGCAACAGCATCAGAGCCGTCAAGCATCGCTTCCGTTTCGCGGTTGGGCGATGCAACGGAACCCGTATCCAGGTGGTCGCGGCCGATCACGATCGGCGCTTTTACTTTCCCTGTCCGCACCAGTTCATTAAATGCGAGACCTGCTTTTTCTCTTTCACCCTGTCCCAGCCAGCAGATGCGCGCAGGCAATCCCTGAAAAGCAATTCTTTCTTTGGCCATTTTCATCCAACGCTGCATACTTTTATTTTCGGGAAAAAGTTTTGTGATCACTTCATCTGTAACTGCAATATCATTCGCATCGCCACTCAATGCAGCCCAGCGGAACGGCCCCTTTCCTTCACAAAATAACGGGCGGATATATGCCGGAACAAATCCCGGAAAATCAAAAGCATTTTTCAAACCATGTTCCAATGCACGTGCGCGTAAATTATTTCCGTAATCAAATACAACTGCACCGCGCTTTTGTAGTTCCAGCATCAGCTCAACATGCAGTTTCATGCTGTCGTATGCCAATGCAATATATTTTTCGGGATCTTTTTCGCGCAATGCATTTGCTTCTGTATTTGATAAAGTATGCGGCACATAACCGATCAATGGGTCATGTGCCGATGTCTGATCGGTTAGAACATCTATCACGATATTTCTTTCCGTTAAACGCTGCAATAAATGAACGGCATTACACAAAACGCCGATACTCAATGCTTCCTTATTTTCTTTTGCCTTGATCGCGCGGTCTATCGCTTCGTCGATATCTGTATATTTTACATCAAGGTATTTTGTTTCCAGCCTTTTATCTATCCGCCACTCTTCTACTTCTGCTATCAAACAAACGCCATCGCACATGGTTACAGATAATGGCTGGGCGCCGCCCATTCCGCCAAGCCCTGCCGTTACACTTAATGTTCCTTTTAATGACCCGCCAAAATGTTTATCGGCAACTGCTGCAAATGTTTCATAGGTTCCTTGTACAATTCCCTGCGAGCCAATGTAGATCCAGCTTCCGGCGGTCATCTGCCCGTACATCATCAATCCTTTTTTCTCCAGTTCTGTAAAATGTTCCCAGGTTGCCCATCGCGGAACGAGTTGTGAATTGGATAATAAGATACGCGGTGCATCTTTATGCGTTTTCAGCATCGCAACGGGTTTGCCGCTTTGTATCAACAAGGTTTCATCATCATTCAGATCCTTCAATGCTTTGATGATCAGATCCAGGCTCTCAAAATTCCGCGCCGCTTTTCCCCTTCCGCCATAAACGATCAGGTCATCCGGCCGCTCAGCAACTTCAGGATTCAAATTGTTCAGCAACATCCGCAAAGCCGCTTCCTGTATCCAGCCCTTGCAATGTAATTTTGTTCCGGTAGGTGTTTTGTATTTGATGGGATCGTAGCGTTGTGTTGACATGATGGCAATCGTTTTCAAAAATGAAAATAAAATAAAAGTCTGGAGTTAGAAGTCTGGAGACTGAAGTTATATGCATTTACAACTCCAGTCTCCAGTCTCCCAGACTCCAGACTAATAAACAAGATCCTCATAAGCCCCCAACAACTCATTATAAGAATGATTATCCCCGGCTTTCTTCGCTTCCACCATCCCTTTCTCATACCATTCGATCGCCAGTTTTTTTTCTTCCATTTTCTCCAGCAGTTTGGCCAAATGATAATAAGATCCAACATAATCGGGCGAAGCAGCCAATATTTTTTCAAATAATTCTCTCGCACTAACATCATCGCCCGCTTTTATGTATTCCAATGCTAACGCATGGCAAAGGAAATTATCATTTGGGTTAGTTTCAAGAAACTCTTTTATCTTTTCAATTCTATCCATTAAGCAAAGGTAACACAGTCCATGAACCATGGTCCATGGGCAATAGCATTTTTATTCACCAACGGCCATGGGCAAATAAAAATTCCTCACTATATTTGCTAATAGTTGCATAAACAACTATCTAAATTCCGCGATATGAAAATATTAGTGTGCGTAAGCAAAACGCCCGACACCACCGCAAAGATCGCCTTCATCAACGGCAACACGAAGTTTGATGAAACCGGTGTTCAGTGGATCATCAATCCATACGACGAATGGTATGCATTGGTCCGCGCCATTGAATTAAAAGAAAAAGACCCGTCCATTATTATTCATCTCATCACAGTTGGCCTCGCCGATTGCGACCCTATCATCCGCAAAGCGCTGGCGCTTGGCGGCGATGAAGCCATCCGGGTAAATGCTGATAACAGCGACAGTTATTATATCGCCGCACAAATTGCCGGAGTAGTTAAAAAAAATAATTACGATCTTATTTTAACCGGGAAAGAAACCATCGATTACAATGGTTCATCCATTGCCGGCATGGTGTCGGAAATGGTGGATGCGCCCTATGTTTCACTTGCCACTTTATTTGAACTGAACGGAACCACGGCAACCATTACCCGCGAAATTGAAGGCGGTGAAGAAATTGCCGAAGTAAGTTTACCCGTTGTGGTAAGCTGCCAGAAAGGTGTTGCCGAACAACGCATCCCGAACATGCGCGGCATCATGGCCGCACGTACCAAACCCTTACAGGTAGTGGAACCCGCGCCCATCGACGCACTCACCAGCATCGTAAATTATGAATTGCCACCCGCAAAAGCCGGCGTTAAATTAGTGAGCCCCGATAATGTTGCCGAACTGGTAAGGCTGTTACATGAAGAAGCGAGGGTGATATAAGTTGTAAGTAATAAGTTGTAAGTAGTAAGTTTTTTATGTACCCGGCTTGATAACTATTTCAGCTTTTCTTGCGTCGCACATTTGTACGTTAGTTCTTTATTCAACACGAAATAATACATTGTCCATGGTCTATGGCCCATGGACAATACATTTTCAAATTTTCAAATCTTCAAATTTTCAAATTACACATCATGGTTTTAATATTCATCGACCACATAGACGGCCACATTAAAAAAGCATCTTACGAAGTTCTGACGTACGGAGCGAAACTGGCCGAACAAATGGGTACCACCGCAGAAGCATTGTTGCTCGGGACAGTGAATGATGACCTTGCATCGCTTGGCAAATACGGTATAAAAAAAGTACACCAGGTTTCTAATGAAACTCTCAACCATGTTGATGCGCAACTTTACGCCAAAGTAATTGCAGAAGCAGTTACCGCAACCGGTGCTGATGTTGTGGTGTTCTCTCATAACCAAACAGGCAAAGCGGTTTCGGCAAGAACAGCCGCGCGTTTAAAAGCGGGTATTGTTGCAGGGGCCTGCGCATTGCCCGATACAGGTAATGGTTTTATCGTTCGCAAAACTGTTTTCTCGGGTAAGGCATTTGCCAATGTGAGCATCAACTCTCCCATCAAAGTAATTTCACTGAACCCGAACAGTTATAAAACCGTTGCCGGTGAAGGAACCGCTGAAGTAGTTGCACTAAATGTTGCAGTCGATCCATCTAAAATAAAGATCACAGCCGTAAATAAAGTAAGCGGAGAAGTTCCATTGACAGAAGCAGATATTGTAGTAAGCGGCGGCCGCGGTTTAAAAGGGCCGGAGAACTGGGGCGTGTTGCTCGACCTTGCCCATGAACTTCACGCCGCAACGGCCTGCAGCCGCCCTGTTGGCGATGCACACTGGCGGCCGCATCATGAGCATGTTGGACAAACCGGTGTTCAAATAGCGCCGAATTTATACATCGCACTAGGCATATCGGGAGCCATTCAGCATTTAGCCGGAGTAAACCGTAGTAAAGTAATCGTTGTAATAAATAAAGATCCTGAAGCGCCATTTTTTAAAGCCGCCGATTATGGTATTGTTGGCGATTTATTTGAAGTAGTTCCGAAGTTGACTGAAGAGATAAAAAAATTACATGCGGGTGGTTAATCTATAAACGTTATTGCGGGAACGAAGCAATCTGTGTCCCAACTAAATGCCTGACACCGGCTGCTTTGCTCCTCGCAAAAAAAGAGGCTCTTCATTCTGAAGAGCCTCTTTTTTTGTTAACCTATAACGTAATTATTCAACATCACTCAGATCCAATGGATAAGGATAAGTGCTTTCAAATCCCGGATACACACCTTCGATCTTTACTTTTCTTCCTTTGTTCAGTGAAAGTATTTTATCAAGATCAGCAACGGTCTTTATTTCCTGGTCGTTAACGCTGGTAATAATAAAACCTTCCTGCATTCTTGTTTTCTTCAGTAACCCTTCACCAATTCTTTTTACTACTACGCCACCTTGTATCTGGTTAGCCGCAGCAACTTTGCTGTCAACTGCAACCAGCTCGGCGCCGAGTTTTTCAAGAATACCGGTTGTTTTTACCACATCGGTATTGCCCGATACATTTTTCAGTACAAGCGGAACAGTATTTTCTTTTCCGTTACGGACATATGTAAGCGATATCTTATCACCTGGTTTAAACCTGGTAACCTGTTCCTGCAATTCAGGGCCGCTGCTTACAGTAACACCATTTATTTTGGTTACGATATCACCTTTTTTAATTCCTGCCGCTGCCGCTGCGCCATCAGCAGGAACGTCGGTTACATACACACCTTCACCTTCTTTGTAACCATCGCCGAGTTCTTTTCTTTGCTCGTCTGAAATATTTTCTTTTGGATACTTGATACCGATATATGCTCTCTGCACTGTTCCGAATTTCACGATATCAGTAACAACTTTTTTTACAATGTTCACAGGGATCGCATACGAATAGCCGGCATAAGAACCTGTGGGCGATGCGATCGCTGAATTGATGCCGATCAACTGGCCATCTGTATTTACCAATGCTCCGCCACTGTTGCCTGGGTTAACCGCAGCATCGGTTTGTATGAATGATTCAATCGCTGAGTTATTCGGGTTCTGCCTGTCATTGATCCCGATAGATCTTGATTTTGCACTCACAATACCTGCCGTAACCGTTACATCAAGGTTAAGCGGATATCCGATCGCTAAAACCCATTGTCCCAGTTTAGCATCATCGCTGTTACCATACACCATATAAGGCAGTTTGGTAGCATCGATCTTGATCACAGCGATATCGCTGTTTGCATCAGTGCCGATAACGGTTGCTTTGTAAGATCTTTTATTAGCCAATGTTACATTGATCTCATCCGCTCCTTCCACCACGTGATTATTGGTTACAATATATCCATCATCTGTAATGATCACGCCGCTTCCGCTTGCACGTTGCTCGGGGATCATTCTCGGGCCGCCGCCAAAAAAATCGCTCATGTCATCCCCGCCAAAAAGATCGGCAAATGGATTTCGGTAACGTTGTCCCTGGCTATTACTCACCTGTCTTGCTTTAGTCTTGGTTTTAATGTGCACTACTGCCGGCGTAGCACTGGTTGCTGCCGGGGTAAAATCAACCGCACCGGCTGCCGGTGCATTGTTGCCAAAGAAACCTGCGTAGTTTGCAGGAATTTTGTCCGCGTCCTGGATGCCTGCGGATTGGCTGCGTAAAACTTTGCCATATCCCCACACACTCATAACGGCTGTGATGGCGCTGATGGCCATAACTGCTAAAATGTTCTTGAGTTTCATTTTTATTCCTTTTTGTTTAATAGACTTATGAGTTCAAATTATATGCCTTTCAGATAGCAAATTAACGAGGCTGTTTAATTGTCAGTTCACCCGGTAAACCATTTAACAAAAGATTTACGGCAATTGTCGTACTTCATCGGTGAATGGGCGATCAGCCGGCTTGAACATAAAGTTACGGGAGATTGGCGTTTATAAAAAAAGCTTTGGTAAAAGGTAAAGTCCCAGTTTGAGAATTCAACTGCGCCTCCGCGCCTTTGCGTGCATTTTTTTTACGCAAAGGCGCGGAGGCGCAGTAATCATATATCAAAGCCGTATTAAAAATTCCATCGTATCCACGCCATCCGCGTAATCAGTGAGCGAAGGGCTCTGCGCCATACCAAAAGCAACATGGCCATGGCCAACGATGCATTGCACCTCTGCACTATTCCCTAAAGCAGTTTCTGCCTGTTGTTTATTTTCATAAAACGCATAATGTACCTGGCTTACAGGAGAAAAAGGCGATGCATTTTCAGTTAATATCACCGTATCATTATTCATATAAAAACGGTTGCCCATGATGAGCAGCGCAAGATGGTAATCGAAATTGTGTTTGTATTTATGGAACTCCATAAAATGTTCATACTTCCGTAATGCATCCAGCAAAGGAATAAAATCGTAATCCTTTGGAACAAGTAATTGTGTGATGTTGCGGCAGCCTAAACCAAAATATAACTGGATATCATCCGCTAATAATGCAAGTTCTTTTTTTGTTTCGGTATTGTCGAGAACCGCTACAGACGTGCGGTTTCGGCGGATGATGTTTGGATACTTTCCAAAATAATAATCAAAATAACGCCCTGAATTATTACTGCCGGTGGCGATGTATGCTTCACATCCATTCAGCCTTTCAGCAAATGAAACAACGTTCTGGATCGTGATCTCCCATTCGTATAATTTTTTGACAAGGTGTTTGATCAGTATATCATCCTTCGAAGATGTTTTGATCACCGCCTGGTGCCCGCTTATGAACACGCACAGGAAATCGTGGAAGCCAACCAGCGGAATATTTCCCGCCATAATGATCCCCACAGTTTTAGGAAAGCTTTGGCTGTCAGGGATGCTGTAAGCTTTGGCCCAATCCTGTAAAAATGACGGATTGAGGAACTGTTCCGCAATGTTTTGAACCGACCGGCCGATAAACTCGGGTATGAACCACGGGTTTTCGCGAAAAGCCCGTTCGCGGATGGCCATCCAATCGGCGTCATTACCTAACATATAATCCCCTAACCGGGCCATCAGATCAATTCGTTCTTGTAAAATCATTTCTCAACCGTATTTTTGGAATGCAAATGTAGAATCACTAACCCAACAAACCCATTTTGTATGGCAATCAAAATTACTGAAGAGTGTATCAACTGCGGAGCCTGCGAGCCCGAATGTCCTAATAACGCTATTTATGAAGGTGGCGTTGAATGGTCTATTTCTGACGGAACCACGATCAAAGGCGAGTTCACTTTGATGGATGGATCAAGCGTAAGCTCAGATCAGCGCTTTGCGCCGATCAGTGTTGACACGTATTACATCACCCCGAATAAATGTACCGAGTGCCAGGGTTTTCATGAAGAACCACAGTGTGCGGCGGTTTGCCCGGTTGACTGTTGCGTACCCGATGAAATGTATCGGGAAACAGTTGATGAGTTGTTGGCCAAGAAAGCGAAAATGCACATCTAATGCACAACCGGTGTGCTAAACTTTTGGCGCAAATACTTGCAAACGGCTGATGGTAATATTAACTTTAAAGCATTAATCGTAGCATTAATAATTGTTGTACGCAAAGACAACAACCAGTAACGGCGGGTGATATTTCCCGTCAACGTGAGGTGAAGAGACAAGGTAGTTTCTTCACCTTTTTTTTGAGCGCAGATCTCACAGATTTTTTATCTGATCGAATAGCTCATCATTCATCATTGCCCATTTGCCAAAAACATTTCGCAGTTTCTTACAGCAACCATCTTTCATCAACACTATATTTGTTCAACAAAATCTGAACATGAAACAAAGAATTGCATTGGTAACCGGCGGGTTAAGCGGCGAAGCGCAGATCAGTTATAAAAGCGCGGTAACAGTTGGTAATAATATTGACAGGCAAAAATATGAAGTATACCGGATCGATATCAATGCAGAAGGATGGTGGTATGAAGCGGCGAATGGTGAAAAGTCGAAAGTGAACAGAGATGATTTTTCTGTGAATGATAACGGCAACAAAATAAATTTCGATGCGGTGCTATTATGTATTCACGGCACACCCGGCGAAGATGGTAAGCTGCAGGGATATTTCGATATGCTCAAATTGCCCTACACCAGTTGCGATGCAGCTACTTCGGCGCTTACTTTCAATAAAAGATATACGGTTGCGGTTGCAGCTTTTGGCGGGATTCATGTGGCAAGATCGTTGCATCTTTTTAAACACTCACCCGTTGCTGCCGAGGAAATACTGGCACAACTCAGCTTACCTGTTTTTGTAAAACCCAATAACGGCGGAAGCAGTATCGGCATGAGCAAAGTAAATGAAGCTGCTGAATTGCCCGCCGCACTTGATAAAGCTTTTAAGGAAGACGACCAGGTGCTGGTGGAAGAATTTATCAGCGGAAGAGAATTTACGATCGGTGTTTTTAAAAATAAAGGTACCATCATGGTGTTGCCGATCACAGAGATCGTGACAAAAAACGAGTTCTTCGATTTTGAAGCGAAATACCAGGGCAAGAGCGAAGAAACAACTCCGGCACTGATCGATGCCAACATGAAAAAGCAATTGGAAGCAGCTGCTGAAAATGTGTATGAACTGCTGAATTGCCGTGGTGTGGTACGTATTGATTTTATTTATAACGATAAAACAAAACAGCCTTACATGCTGGAGGTAAATACAGTTCCGGGCCAGAGCGAAGCCAGTGTGATACCACAGCAGGTAAAAGCAATGGGCTGGAGCTTGCAGGCGTTTTATTCGGCAGTGATCGAGCAGGCGTTTAGTTAATTTTGAAATTGGGGAATCGGGAGATTTTGGAATTGATTATCTTCCTTCCTTCAATTTCCCGATTTCCCAATTCCCCATTCCAAAATTTCAACATGTCATTAGTTTCAAAATACATAACCTCGAAACCCCTTTGGGTAAATATATTGGCGGGGATAGGCCTGATCATTGTTTTGGTGTTCATATTTTTTATGTCGCTGTCATGGTTAACAGGTTATGGCAAAGTAGAGAAAGTACCATCCGTTACCGGGCAGAATGTGATCGCTGCAAAACAAATACTGGAAGCAAAAGGCTTTGATGTGATCATACAGGATTCGATCTATATAGACAGCATCGCAAAACAGGCCGTTATCAGGCAATCGCCCGAAGCGGATGCATCGGTAAAATCGGGCCGCACCATTTATCTCACCATCAACCGAAGTATACCGCCGCAGGTAGAAATGCCCAACCTCGCAGGATTCTCGGTAAAGAGTGCAGAAATGTATTTACAAAGCCTTGGTTTAAAAATGGGCGAGATCAGTTATAAGCCCGACATCGCCCGCAATTCCGTATTGGAACAATTATTAAATGGTGAACCGATTGCGCCGGGTACAAAAATTCCGATCGGTACAACGATCAGTTTTGTTTTGGGTAGCGGCGCAGGTGGCGGCGATGTGAATGTGCCCAATTTGGTTGGAATGACACTTGATGAAGCACGCAATTATATTTCCACCATGCATATTGGCATTGGCTCCATTGCCGCAATGAGTTCGATCAGCGATTCTGCCGCTTCCTTTGTAATAAGACAGGTACCTGATGTGCTAAGCGATTCACTGGACGCAAGCGGCCTGAGGGTTCCGAATAAAATAAAACAGGGGCAAACAATTGATGTGTACATCAGCAGTGCCGCGCCTCCGAAAGAACAACAACAATAATCAATTCATACTATTTATGCAAACCATTACCGTAGAAGAACTGAAAGCCAAAATAGATGCAGGCGAATCTTTGCATCTGGTAGATGTACGCGAACCGCATGAGAATGCCGAGTTCAATATTGGCGGGTTACTGTTGCCGTTGGGCAAAGTACAAACCATGCAGACAGATGAGATCGACGACCTTAAAGACGATACCGTATATATTTATTGCCGCAGCGGCAACCGCAGCGGGCAGGCATGTTTGATATTGGAAACGATGGGATATAAAAATGTAGTAAACGTTTCAGGCGGAATGCTGGCCTGGCAGGAAAGGATCGCGAAATAATAAAAGTGATAAGCCGCGGATTCGCGGATTAAAACAATCTGCGAATCTGCGGCTTATCTTTTACTTCGCTATTCAAATCAAAGCCGGATATTAACGCCCAGCATATAATTTGTTCCCGCCATCGGGTAATAACCATTTTCATTTGTAAGAACATTATTATTGATATAGCTGTAGGTATATCCGTTAGGTTCATATAGTTTATTGAACACATTGTTTACCTGCCCTATAATGTGCCACTCCGAAAACACAACATGCCTGATCGTCCAGCTGGCGCGGAAATTTTCAACAAAATAACCATTCAGTTTCCTTGTTTCATTCTGGCTGTTATCCATGTACTGTTTGCTTACATATTTGTTGATCAAACTTAGCTCAACATTTTGCACGGGTAATATATTAATGGTAGCTGCACCAACAATGGCAGGAGAAAAAGAGATGTCGGTATTTTTATGCGACACTGCATTTTGCCCGCCCGTATCATAATTATCAATGTATTCAATATAAGAAGCCACTTTATTTTTGCTGAAAGCGATATTGCCTGTTACGTTGAGCCATTTATTAAATACAGCCCCGGCTTCCAGTTCAATCCCCAAACGATAGCTGTGCGGAATATTTGTTCTTGTATATGCCCCTACATCATTGATCTGGCCTGTTAATACGAGTTGGTTATAATAATACATGTAATAAACAGTTGCGCCCAAATGATAAGCGCTGTTCTTCTTTTCAATTCCCAGTTCAAGATCGTGCAGGGTTTCCTGTTTGGGTTGAGAAGTGAGGCTCGCCTGGAAATCATCACGGTTGGGTTCTTTATGGCCTAACGCATAACTGAAATAAGTTTGTACATCTCCTTTTCGGTAAGTGATCCCGAGCTTCGGATTTATAAAATCAAAACTCCTGTCCACATTCAATGCCGGGTTTCCTTCAAAGCCCTGCATATTGTGGTTTACATGGCGGTATTGCAGGTCGGCAAAACCTGTCCAGTGTTCGGATAACTGGTGTTGCCATTTCGTGTAAAGATCAGCATCGGTCTTTGTTGCAGGATAATCGTAATAATGATAGCCGGGCGGAGGAACAGTTCCGAATTGTAACTGCGTAACAGTTCCATAATGTTTGCCGTCATACTTTGTCCATCCGCCGCCAAAGGTCAATTCATCTTTATTGTCTTTGTATTGCAGCGATGCGATCTGTCCATAAAAATAATTATCAAGCCATCTTTGTCTTACAAGATCCGTTTGCGTAAGTGTGGCGCCGCCCTGGTTGATATCCGGCAAACCGTAATCTGCAAATAACTGCTGCGCTTTATATTCTTCGTAATAACCTTTTCCCCTTGATAAAAATGCTGCAGTATTGAACGACCATTTTGTATTGAACGAATGGTTAAAGAATAACTGGTAATGTGTTTGCGTATAATTATCCGTTTCATTGTCGTAAGGCGAACCCGGCTTTTCTGTTCCTGCGGGATTGTAGGTTCTGTTCGTTGGCAATACATCTTCCGGCACACCATACCATGCCTGGTAGGTTTTTTCTTTTCCGGAAAAGATATTCAGCCGCAGCGATGATTTTTTATTGATATACGCCGTGCTGAAATAAAATGATTTCAGGTCGCTCTTCGCCCGGTCGATATAACCATTGCTTACAATATTGCTCAGCCTTACATCAACCGTAAAATGCCCGCCGATCAAACCGGTGCCTGCTTTGAAAGTGTTTTTCCAGGTAGCGAATGAACCATAACTATTGTTGAATTCGCCGTATGCTTTTTCATTGTATTCATTGGTTGATAAATTGATCGTGCCGCCAAATGCACCGGCGCCATTGGATGATGTACCCACGCCGCGTTGTACCTGTATGCTGTTTACGGAAGAAGCAAAATCGGGCAGGTCAACATAATAGGTACCGAGGCTTTCCGCATCATTATAGGGAATGCCGTTCAATGTTACATTGATGCGTGTAGCATCGGTTCCCCTGATATGAATGCCGGTATAACCTACGCCGTTGCCCGCATCGGAATTAACTACAACGGATGGCGTTTGATCAAGCAGGAAAGGGATATCCTGCCCGAGATTCTTTTTAGCGATCTCGTCTTTGCTGATATTTGTTTTTGCAAACGGCGCCTTATCCGATGCACGCACCGATCTTACTTCAAGCGGTTGCAGGAAAAGAGCGGTTGATACCAATGCGATATCAACATTCATATTCACACTGCTCACTTTTACGGTTTGCGTGTATTCTTTATAACCCAGGCTGCTTACACTGAGTTCATACGTGCCGGGATCAATTCTACTGAAAATAAAATGCCCCCGCTCATCCGCAACGGTTTGCCTGTTACCTAAACGGATGGTTGCTCCGGCTACCGGAACTTTGGTACTGCTTTCTGAAACCGAACCCTGCACAGTGTTCTTGCCGGATTGTGAAAAGGCAATGATGGTGATAAATGTCAAAATGGTTGTTCCCAAAAACTTTTTCATTTTTTACGTTTTAAAAGTCAATAATGGGAACAGGGAATAGCTAACGGAGAGGTATTAAAAAAAGTGTACACCTTCCCTTCGCAGGAATTACCCTGTTCAGGTTCAACGGGTATTATCTCAGCCGGATCCCGCCTATCGGCGGGAGACAGCACCCCGAGGAATGATCCGGCACAAAAATAAGCAATCGGCTAATGCATCCCAACTGTAACTTTATCCGTACAAAACCGTTATACCAAAAAATACCCCGATGAAGCTAGCAGTATTAACAGCCATCATGAGCCTTGGGCTGTTGCATATACAGGCCCAGGAGGCAAAGAACCTTGTGGTGGATGCAAATGCTGAGGTACGCAATGTGACTGGTTTTTCTGCGATCGATGTATCGGGTTCTATCGACCTCTATATTTCGCAGGGCAGTGAAGAAGCGGTTGCCATCAGCGCCAGCAGCGATGAGATAAAAGCACGCATCAAAACAGAAGTGAGGAACGGAACACTCTATATTTTTCTCGATGCAAAAGGATTGAACTGGAAAAAATGGGGCAACAATAAAATGAAAGGTTATATCACATTTAAAAATCTTACCAGCATT
>Ga0206895_1104_pt1 | contig 23492 bp, 14 predicted proteins | sample Alteio_BWOrgHeat_51_FD_152967 | JGI IMG/M metagenome (GOLD analysis project Ga0206895, IMG submission 152967) | Enriched cells from forest soil in Barre Woods Harvard Forest LTER site, Petersham, Massachusetts, United States -... | ecosystem: Environmental > Terrestrial > Soil > Temperate forest >...
TGCTTTAATTAATGCATTGACCGCATTATCGAGCCCCTGGTAATAATTCTGTTGTTTAAATTCCGGCGCCATTTCGTTATGGTAAATATCCGAGGCGATAGCATCGGGAATAGCGCCTTCCAAACCATAACCAACTTCTATCCACATTTTCCTGTCATCAATGGCAGCAATAATAAGCACACCATTATTGGTTTTTTTATTTCCGATGCCCCATGCGCGGAAAAGTTTGGTTGCATATTCATTGATGTTATTATCACCAAGTGTTTTGATCAACACAATTACTATCTGGTTAGAGGTACTATCGTCGAGGGCAACCAATTTGTGTTCGAGTGCCGCTACCTGTTCTGCAGAAAGTACGCCGGCTGCATCATTCACCAACCTTGGCGGATCGGGCCTGGGTAAAACATTTTGTGCTGATGCAAGCGCAAAAGAAAAAAATGTAAGGAGTATGAAAAATAATTTCTTCATTGATTTTATTTAACAGCGATATGCTGTTTATATAAAACGGCCTGACCGCTTCAACGGCCCAACCGCTTTATTTTCCAAATACGATATCATCCGGTAATTCGTTGGTGTCTGTCTTTTCATCATAAGGGAAATGCGTGGATAATGCTTCTCCTATTGCATGAATGATCTCAACGATACCATTTGTATAATTGCTTTTATTAAAATGTTCAAGCATTTTTTTTACTTCGGCGTTCCAGAAAACATCACCCACTTTTGTATGAATGGCTTCATCGCCGTATACGGCCAGTTTCCTGTCTTTCATTGCCACATATACCAGCACGCCGTTCCTTACAGCTGTTTCGAACATCTTCAATTCAGCGAACACTTCTTTTGCGCGGTCAACAGGATCGGGTTTGCAATGACTTTCAATGAATATCCTTACTTCCCCGCTGGTTCTGTGTTCGGCTTTTTCAATAGCCTGCACGATCAGTTTTTTTTCTGATTCAGAAAAATGGTCAACAGGCTTTTGTTTGAATAGTCCGAACATGGAAATTATTTAAGATCGAATTTTATATCCGGGTTTTTTTCTGAGCCGGCGTCTGCCTGGTAATATGCTTTCTCTTTAAATCCAAACATGCCTGCAAAAAGATTATTCGGAAAAGTTTTTACACTCAGGTTATAGGAGTTTACAGCAGCATTATAATCACGGCGTGCAGTATTGATCCTGTTTTCCGTTCCTTCAATCTGTGCCTGGAAGTCCTGGAAAGCCTGCGTGGTTTTTAAATTAGGATAAGATTCCGCTACTGCCATTAACCTGCCAAAAGCGCTTTGCAATTGGCCTTGCGCAGCCTGGTATTTTTGTAATGTAGCCGGATCATTGATATCTACTTTAACCTGCGTAGCACTTGCTCTTGCTTCAATAACTGAAGTCAATGTTGATTTTTCAAAATTAGCCGATGCTGAAACAGTTTTTACAATGCTGCTGTACAGATCCGTACGGCGTTGATAATTTGTTTCTACGTTACTCCATGCAGTTTTAACGGTTTGATCTCCTGTAACAAGGCTATTGTATTTACTGCAGCCGCAACCGCCAAGCAATAAAATCACGGCGAGAATAGCTATCAGGGTAATGTTTCTTGTACTCATACAAATTGATTTAGATGTAATTTACTTGTTTGTCGGAAAACCGGTTGAATTATTACAGAAACAAACGCTAAACGCCGAAAGCTTGACGCCGAACGCAAAAAATGCGCGTTAAGCATTGCGCGTTTGGCGTTCTGCGTTAGTCGTTAATAGCTGCGATCCCCGGCAAAATTTTTCCTTCAAAATATTCGAGCAATGCGCCACCGCCGGTGGATACATAGCTTACTTTATCTGCAAAACCAAATTGGTTAACTGCCGCAACACTGTCGCCGCCGCCAACCAATGAGAATGCGCCTGCCTGTGTGGCTGCTGCAACGGCTGTTGCGATATCTTTTGTTCCGTGTTGAAATTTTTCCATTTCAAAAACACCCATCGGGCCGTTCCATAAAATGGTTCTGGAGTGTTTGATGCAGTTGGTGAATTGTTCGCATGCATTCATGCCGATATCGAGGCCCATCCATCCGTCGGGGATCTCATTGCTTGGGGCGGAAGAGATATTTGCATCTGCTGCAAATTTATCGGCGATAACAGAATCGGATGGAAGATGTATGCATACGCCTTTTTCTTCTGCTTTCTTTAATAAGGCAAGCGCGGTTTCGAGGCGATCCTCTTCACAAAGCGAACTGCCTATTTTACCGCCTTCTGCTTTCATGAATGTATATGCCATGCCGCCGCCGATAATAATATTATCTGCCCGTTCGAGCAGGTTTTCGATGATGAGTATTTTATCGCTCACTTTTGCGCCGCCGATAATGGCCGTAAAAGGTTTCTCGCTGTTATGCATCACTTTTTCTGCGCTGGCTACTTCTGCATCCATTAAAAGGCCGAACATTTTTTTATCGCCTGGGAAAAATTGTGCGATCACGGCTGTTGATGCATGTGCACGGTGTGCGGTGCCGAATGCATCATTTACATATACATCGCCGAGCTTGCTTAGTTTTTCTGCGAAATCTACATCGCCTTTTTCTTCTTCATTATAGAAGCGGAGGTTTTCAAGCATGGATACTTCGCCGGGCTTCAATGATTCAGACATTTCTGTTGCCGATGGCCCTACACAATCATCTGCAAATTTGATCATCCTGTCATTCAGTAATTCGCTGAGACGTTTTACCAGGTGTTTGAGTGAATATTTTTCTGACGGACCATCTTTTGGACGGCCGAGATGACTCATTAAGATCACACTTCCGCCATCGTCCAGTATTTTTTGAATGGTTGGGATGGTTGCACGCATTCTTGTGTCGTCGGTGATATGGAATGATGCATCTAACGGCACATTGAAATCTACGCGGATCAATGCTTTTTGTCCTTTGAAGTTGTGGTCGGTGAATCGGCTCATGGTTATTGGGATTTCTGTGTTTTATGCTGCATTTTATTAAAGGTAATTCATAAATCATTCTAAAATGTTACACACTCTTGTTCGTGAACCATGTCGCTCATGGCCGCTGGGCCTTGTCCCTGTTCCACGGCTACTTTGGCTACTTTCAAAATGTGCTGCGCATCATTTTGAATGACGTCGCTTCGCTCGTCACCGAACCCAAAGAGGCCGTTCCACAGGGACTGATGTTTAATTTGGTTCGGGATCGCTGTTTTTCAGGGTTGCTGTTGAAAATGACAAAGGGCACATAGTTTTCTATGTGCCCTTTTATAATCAATTGTTATTTGTTGTTTGTCAAACAGCTCATAAATGTTCCGAACGTTGAAGTGAGTGACACAACGGAAGCTGAAAAGAATTCCCGCTGCCGGCCAACCACTTATTTAGAGATCAGGCCTGCGAAATATTTTACTGTGCGTACCAATTGGCTCACATAGCTCATTTCATTATCGTACCAACTAACGGTTTTTACCAATTGCGAATCGCCGACTGTGACAACTTTTGTTTGGGTTGCATCGAATAATGAACCGAAATGTGTTCCGATGATATCGGTACTTACAATTTCATCTTCGTTGTATCCAAAGCTTTCGTTGCTTGCTTCTTTCATGGCTGCATTGATCTCTTCGGCAGTTACTTTTTTACCGAGTATGCTGCACAATTCAGTTAATGAACCGGTAATGGTTGGAACGCGTTGTGCGCCGCCGTCTAATTTTCCTTTTAACTCAGGCAATACCAAACCGATCGCTTTTGCTGCGCCTGTGCTGTTTGGAACAATATTGGCCGCTGCCGCTCTTGCCCTGCGCAGGTCTCCTTTCGGATGCGGTGCATCTAAAGTATTCTGGTCGTTGGTGTATGCGTGAATGGTTGTCATGATACCTGTGAGGATACCATATTTATCGTTCAGTACTTTTGCCATTGGCGCGAGGCAATTGGTTGTGCATGATGCGCAGGAAATGATGGTTTCGGTTCCGTCGAGTATTGAATGGTTTACATTGTATACAACCGTTTTCAGGTCGCCTGTTGCCGGTGCTGAGATCACTACTCTTTTTGCGCCGGCTTTGATATGTGCCTGTGCTTTGTCTTTATCTGCGAAGAAACCGGTTGATTCGATCACCACATCCACGCCGTGTGTTCCCCATGGGATCTGTGAAGGGTCTTTTTGTGCATATATTTTTACCGTATTCCCATTAACAACAATTGAATCTTCGGTTGACGTAACTGTAACACCGTGAAAGCGGCCCTGGGCGCTGTCGTATTTTAATAAGTGTGCCAATACCTGTGGGCTGGTAAGGTCGTTAATGGCAACCACTTCAATGCCTTCCATGTTGTAGATCTGGCGAAAAACCAAACGGCCGATACGCCCGAAACCGTTGATGGCAACTTTAACTGTACTCATGAATTCCGTATTTAAAGATTAAAAATTAAAAATGAGTGGCGAATTTACGATGATTGCAAAGATTTGTAATGATATTTTTTGATTAACGGCGTTGATCGTGAGGCGTGAATCATGAGGCGTCAGACGTGAGTGGTTAATGGTGAACTTTCTACTCACAACTCACGCCTCACAATTCACAATTCACAACTCAGGCTTTTATTTGATCGATCACGAGTCATTGCTCCTGGAAATAGCTGTAACACACGATTTCAAAAATGTTTTGGCAGAAAAGGGCCATGAGCCTATTTTTGCGTCCCGATAAAACAAACGGCCGGTTCGTCTATCGGTTAGGACAGCCCCCTTTCACGGGGCAAAGACGGGTTCGATTCCCGTACCGGCTACGAAACAATTTCACTGAAGTCCCATTAGTATTGAACTGATGGGATTTTTTTGTGTCATGTAATAACGTTTTAGTAACGGTTCTAACTCCATACTATCTAATAGCACGCGGATAACACGTATCTGGAAGATATTCCGAAATCTTTATCCTTTCATAACTATTGAATAATAATTAACCCGGTTTGCATGACCGAAACGAGGCTGCATTATTCAGAAAGATCGAATCATTAACGTTGATGGAATTTCTTCCGGATACTTATTGGACAAACGGCCAACAATGACAGGAGAACGGCGTTTTTCCGTTTTGGCGAAATAATAAATATAAAAAAACTTAAATATTTTCGCGCCCCGTTATCACCAGATTTTTTTATTCTTATGAAATCCAACCCTATTAAAAAGCTCTACCAGCTTTTTGTGACATTACTCATTTCTTTTTCTTCCCCCCGGTTAACCGCTCAAACGCATCCCATATTGTTATCACCATCTCACCTGGGCGCATTACAGACATCAGGTAATACGGAATGGAATACGATCAAATCTTTTTGCAGTAATAACCTGAATAAGATCATTGACCCGGGCTATGCCGGTTTTGATTGGCATGATGCATTAATCAACTATGCTACAGCCTACCAGGTGTTACAAAACAGTGATCCTTCTACAGCAGACAAATATGCCAGGAAAGCACTTGCTTTAATGAAGGTATTAGCACATCACCATAATTATGGCGGGCCGCAAAGGGATCAGTACAGTTTTTATGATGGCTTCCAGTTTATAGGATTTGGGGATGGATCAACAAAAAATTTCACTTTGCCGTTTAGTACGCAATTGGCAGGATCAACCATACAGGTTACTAAATCGCCTATCGTTACCAATCCTATTGTGTATAATAGCAACAAGACCCCGTTATTCGATTTTCAGCCCATATTAAAAATAAGCAATACCAACAACGGAGGAGCGAATTATCTCTCTACAGATTACCAGTTCCTGTTCAAAGACGGGACTGACGTGTATACACTGATCTGGGGAACGAATCATCCTGCCAACGGTGCTACTTATTATGTAACACAGACTTCAGGTGCTGTTTCATCGGATCCTACTTCAACAGGCTTTACGGTGAGTGGCGGTACAATAAGTTTTACTTCTGCTCCGGCTACCGGCGAGGCTGTTTTTGTAAGAATGATCGATGCCGATTATAATCAAACAGGAAATCTCATGGGAGGTTTATCCTCTGTACAGCCCGATGACGGGTACCCAATGAGAACATTTAACCCGGGACTGGCATATGGTATCGACCTTCTTTATAATTATAATGGATTAACCGGAGCGCTCAAGGCTGAGTTTGTGAATATATTGAATGCACAGCTTACCTGGTACAAGCAGTATGGTTATGAAAATAGCGGAGTAGTTTTTGGCAATTATTTTATTGAGGGCCTTGTAACCGCAACTTTTTATACAGCTTATGGTACGGATGGCATCAACCCTTCTGTGCAACAATATAAAAATGATACTAAGGCTTATTTAGAAGACCAGATATTCAAAGCTTTGAATACACAGCTTCCGGGAGGATATGGCCCGCAAGGACAATATACCGAGGCAACTTTCAGTGATATTATCAACCTATTTGCTTTATATAAAGATGTAACCGGCACCGACCTGCTTGGCCAAACAGAATGGACGGATAATATGATCAGGGCAAGTATTCATGGCACTAAGCCCGACAGAAAAACGTTTTACGATGGAGGGGATTGGGATCCTTATCCGGCAAGGCCGATGACCGATATGATCAATACTTACCTGATCGATCTGCCGAATAATGCAATGGCCCCTTATGCAAGACAGTATTTAAAAGATTTGAATTACAGCCCTATCCCGGCCGGTGCAACAAAGGATTATAAAACAGATTTCCCACTTTCGTATATGTGCAAAGTGTCGAGTCCGGTGTATGCACGTTCTGATTGGGGCACTAACGCAGTATGGCTGAGTTTTGTTGCTGATAACATGTTATACGACCACCAGCATTTGGATCAGGGGCATTTCTCTATTCAAAGAGGGGCCGATTATCTTTTGATCAATGGCGGACAATATGGTGCGTTGTCAACTATTTATAATAATACGCTGTTATTCGATGATCGCGGGGCAGGAAATATTTCCGTTTATCCTCCCGGACAAGGCGATTGGGGCACTGCCAATAAGGTAACAAAGTATGAGGCCGCTAAAAGTTACGTGTACAGCCAGGCTGATTTCACCTCTTCTTATCAATCAAATTTCGGTACGGCCAACTCTGTAACAGCAGCCATACGATCTGTGTTGTATGTGCGCCCCGGCATTATTATCGTGCATGACAAGGCCAATGTGAAGAACGTGAATGTAAAGAAGATATTCAATCTGAATTTCCCCGGAGCGCCATCACAAAATGGTAGTGTCTATACAGAAACGGTAGGTAACAGTAATTTGTTTTTTAAGAGCCTGTTGCCAAATACACCTGCTGCTGTGATTGCACCGATAACGATTCCTGATGATCCACAAAAACCGGATGAAAGAAGTTTCCAGGTAACGAAAACAGGCTCGCTGCAGGATAATTTCTTCTATGTATTCGAGGCAACAGATAAAACCCAGGCTTCCATGAGTAATGTTACTTATGCAGATGGGGGAAGTTTTGAATCGGCCACTACCACTATTGCAGACACAAGTTGGACAGCTGTCTTCCCTAAACAGGTAACGATAGCTGCCGGTACCAAGATGAATTATTCTTTTGCAATAAGCGGGAGTCACCACGACCTGATAACTGATGTAGCACCAAATACAGATTTTAAAGTAACAGTGACATCTAATACAGAAACGGTATTAGATTCGACGATAAGGTCTTCCAGTGAAGGTGTACTTTCTTTTGTGTATACGAGTGCCAGTCCGGGTACAGTATTTATCAATAATTCAGTTAGTAATATATCACAGGCCAGTGTAACGAATATTGTTAATGCGACTGAGGGCGGAGCCAATGGATCATTTACAATTACTTTGACGAATCCATCATCAGTAGCCACAACAGTAACATTTACACTCACCGGCACTGCCATTAATGGAACGGATTATAATGCGATCCCCGGAACATCAGTGATCCCTGCGGGAGCGCTCACAGTAACGGTACCGGTGATAGCTATAAATGATAATATCAAAGAACCTACTGAAACCGTGGTGATCGCTTTACAAAGTGCAACGAACGGTTTCACAGTAGATAATACACCACAAACACTGAACATCTTCGATAATGTTGTTACTGCAATACCCTCGCCCACACCCAATTCAAAAAACAGTTTTTTTGTATGGGGTGATGATCATAAAGTGATACACGTTACATTCTCGTTCGAGAGTCCTGCCAATGTTAGTATTGTTGTATACGATCTGAATGGCAGGGTGCTTTCACGGAAATCAAATGAGATAGGACGGGGCCAGACTACAGTGAATGTAAACAATCAGCAATTTTCATCTGGTGTATATGTGGTGCAAGTGACGATGGGTAAAATTAAGTTGAGCAAAAAAATATTTCTGAGATAGCCCATACGAAAGAAGTTATTATACAACAGGGCGGGTTACTGCCCTGTTTTTTTATGCATGAAACAGGGCAACCAATAACTGCGTAAGGAGATATCATTATCTTTAGCCAAACACTGTTTATGAAAAAATATCTTTACCTCACTTTTATTCTTGCCCTGGCCGGCGCATGGGAGAACTTTGATTCCCCAAAAAAGAGTTTTGTAGATGTTCGTGGCATAGATACCTCTGTAAAACCGGGCGATAATTTCTTCCGGTATGTGAACGGGCGCTGGTATGATACCGCAAGGATCGCCGACGATCAAACAGGTGTGGGCTCTTATTCGTTCATGAATATTCCGCAAAAAGAATTACTGCAACATATACTGGATAGCGTTTCAAAAAACAGTCATCCCATTGGAAGCATCGACCAGAAAGTTGGTGACTTTTACGCTTCGGGTATGGACACTATAACCATTAACCGGCGCGGTTATGAACCTATTCAGCCAACATTAAAACGGATCGATGCAATCGGCGATGTGCCATCATTGCTCAAATTCGTAGCGGTTGAAATGAAGACAGGCAACCGCTCCATTATCGGCTTCGGCATTTCGCCCGACGATAAGAACAGCCGTATCAATATTGCGCATATTTATCAAACAGGGATCGGCTTGCCTGACAGGGATTATTATTTTAAAACAGATTCGTCTACCCTTCGCATCCAGCAGGCTTATAAAAAATATCTCGGCAACCTGTTTACATTAACAGGCAGCGACCGGGCTACGGCCGAAAAAAATGCAACGATCGTTTATGATATCGAAAAACAAATTGCCGCATCGCATAAAACAAATATTGAACTGAGAGACGTTAAAGCCAATTACAATAAAACAGCCATTGCATTACTCAATCAAACACAACCGAACATCGGTTGGCGGGCGCTGCTTGCAAACCTGGATGCAAAGACCGACTCTATTGATGTTGGCCAGCCTGCCTATTACGGGAAGTTAAACGAGTTACTGGGATCAATTTCGATACATGACTGGAAGATCTATTTGAAAGCAGGCACTTTGAAAACCTATGCCGACGCACTTAGCAAACCATTCACGGACGCTTCGTTTGAATTTGCAAAAGTGATGTCCGGACAAACTGTGCAGAAATCGCGCAGACAGGTCATGACACAAAATGTTGATGGCCTTTTGGGGCAGGCCCTGGGGCAATTGTATGTAAAAAGATATTTTAATGAGGACGCAAAAAAACGTGTGCTTGCATTAGTGAACAACCTGCAAAAATCTTTCGAGAACAGGATCAACCATCTTGACTGGATGAGCGACAGCACGAAACAGAAAGCAAAAGAAAAATTATATGCCATCACCAAAAAAATAGGTTACCCTGATAAATGGCGGAACTATGATAAGGTGCAGATCGACAGAACCAAATATTTTGAGAACTTACTTTCGCTTGGCAGGAATCAATACCAGTTTCAACTGGCAAGGCTGAATAAGCCCGTTGACAGAACGGAATGGGGTACCACACCATCTACCGTTACCGCTTACTATAATCCGGCTTTTAATGAGATCGTTTTTCCTGCCGGCATTTTACAATTTCCTTATTTTGATTTTGCTGCAGACGACGCCATTAACTATGGAGGGATCGGCATGGTGATCGGGCATGAGATGACGCATGCTTTTGATGACCAGGGTGCGCAATACGATAAAGACGGGAACGTAAAAAACTGGTGGACAAAAGAAGATTACGACAAGTTCAAAGCAAAAACAAAAATGGTAGTGGATCTGTATAGTTCGTTCACTGTTTTGGATAATGTTCATGTTAAAGGCGCACTAACATTAGGTGAAAATACTGCAGACAATGGTGGCATTGCCATTGCTTACGATGCTTTTAAAATGACAAAGCAGGGACAGGGAAATGAAATGATCGATGGGTTTACACCGGATCAACGTTTCTTTTTATCTATTGCCAGGATCTGGAGGGTGAAAACAAGGGATGCATTTATGCTTACCTATGTTAACACCAATCCGCATTCGCCGGCCATCTGGCGTGTGAATGGCCCATTGATGAGCTTTGCGCCTTTTTATAAAGCATTTAATGTACAACCCGGCGATAAAAATTATAAACCTGATGACCAAAGGATAAAGATCTGGTAGGAATAAATCTGTATGAAGGATACTGAACCCGCTTTTTTACAAAGCGGGTTTTTTGCTACCGGATAATTGTATTTTATATCGATCCGTTATGAAATAATTATTTTGATGTGATTCGGATCATTCAGCATAATCAGCCCGACCCTTGCTTTATTATCGAGATACATTTCTACTTCAGGGGCGCCTTCTGCTTCAACGAACAGGTGTGTTCACAGTTCAATGAATTCATCCGGCTTATTTAAACTCTCTTTGCATTTCCGAAGTAAGCCCACTGTATTTTCGGAGAATGCTGACTCAGCTTAAAAACATTCATTACTCATAACAGTAAGCGAAAAAGATTTGATGAATGATTTATCGGCAAAGAAGCCAATCAAATAGTTTGATCTTAATTTGGAAATTATTAGCAATACACATATATTACTATTTCATATCCAATTGTCCGCCTCCCCCCCACTGGTTTCAGTTTACATTTTATTTCAAAAATAAATAACAGTATAATCATGAAAGCATGGACTATTGATGCGTCAAGCATAGACTTGGGGGAAATAAATACAAGAGAGCTTGGGAATGTAATGGTTGCAACAAAAGCAATTAATGAATTCTTAAGTATGGATAGTAAAAAGATGTTTATTGTAGCTCCGAAGGGGTTAGGGAAAACATATCTGCTCAAAATAAAAAGCCAACTGTTCAGGGATAAAGAATCTGGTTTCAAATTTATCCCGTCAAATACTTTATGTGAAAGGTTTGTAAGTAATGAAATCAGTTTTTCAGACAAAGAATTGATAAAATTCAACGAACGTGCTGTTTGGAAAAAGACCTGGGAACTGTGTTTATATACCCTGATCCTAAGAAGTTTCAAGAGCAATTCCATCCCCAACGAATTAGTTGAAGTCATAGGTAAAAATACGGGTAGCCTGGGTGAGATCTTAGGCATGTTTCTTCAACGCAGAGGGCAAATTGAAAGGTTACATAGTTATGTAGCTTCAGATTTAAAACCAGCAATCAGGAATTTAAAAGATAACTCCTCAGCAAACCAGATTGCAATATTTATTGACAATGTAGATGAAGCATTTGATAATTATGTTGGCTTTGAAGCTCAAAAAGATGGCAATATAATTTCAGCAAATCTTTGGATCAATGCACAACTATCACTTTTATCAGTAGCGAAAGATATCTGCTCTATTAATAATCACGTTAAAATATTTCTTACAATCAGAAGTGAGGCCTATAATAATTTCAATGATCCCCAAAAACTTCAAATTGATAGTTATTGTTTATTTCTTCAATACACCAAAAATGAAATAAAAGACATTTTTATAAAAAATATTTTACTTATGCCGAAAGAGGAGTTAACATTTCCATCAGATTCGGATAAAATACGCGGGTTCGTAGGGTACGCTAAAATTCCACATAAGTTTATAGAAGATATTGATGGCAAAAAGAAAGAAGAAGATTTTTTTGATTTTATTTACCGGCATACATATGGAAGACCGAGAGAAATTATATGCATGGGGGCTGAATTAAGCAAATTAGAAAAAAATGAATTTAAAAACTATGAAGCTGTAGGCAGTGCAATTAACCAGGTAAGCTATTCCCTCTTCGATCAGCTTACCAATGAAATTATTCCAGTCTTTGAAAAAGAGATATTTGAGTCTTTTTGCAAACAAGCTATCAATAATGTAATAAGCTTTCACGACTATTTACTATTAGATGAGAAAATTAAATCGGATACAAATTTCGAACATGCGTTTTCATATTTCTATCGGTTGGGACTAATTGGTACAGTTCAAAGTGAATTTGCCGGGAAAGACCAGCCCAATGGCATTTTCAAACAATCATTTTTAAAGGTCGGCGAGTACACATTGAGTGATTCGAAACTGCCCGAGTGTCAATATTATGTACTACATCCCTCTTTGAACAAAAAAATGAAACAACTTCATGGGATCAGCTTCTACGACCGATTTAATATAATTGGATATGATTATGGGTTTAATCCTGAAAGACAAAAAACGCTTGCTTTTCATATGCATTTCGGGTTAGACAGAGATAGCATTTCCATTTTATTGCCGGAAATAGATACAACTAAATGTATAGCTGTTGTAAGTTCTCTCAATTCGAACTGGAACGACATTTCAAACAGCGATTTAATCCGGCTTAACCTCAATGAGCAGATATATGATTTCAAGGTTTTTAGAGAGGGCTTTTCGGATGAAATAAAAAATGAAATTTATTCTAACTGGAAAAATAAGAAATACCATGTCTTGTTGTATACAAATTCATTAGAATCAATTCAAAAATATTTTGATATTGTAACTACTGCAAGTTTTTGCTTTTATGAGCCAATTAAATCAAGCCTGTTAAAACTCCTTAAATCAAGAACCAAGCTATTAAAACATTTCTATTATTGTGCCAGAGAATACCAAAGCGCCGAGATCAATAAAGTAAAAAAAGGCTTGTCGCTCATAGAAAATAATGTTTTAATTCACCCTTTGTTAATAGATAGGTATCAATTTGATGAAACGCTTTTATTCAATAGGGAGGAGAAAATATTGAATGTTTTCATAAGTGCAGAAAATAATTGCAGGCTGATTTATCCTGATCGCCCGAATTCTTCTGTTAAATCGACTGGCAGTATTATCAGAACAACAAGCGATACTTCATTTCGCTTTTATGCAAAAAAACAGAACCTATTAAATGAGGGGATCTATCAATTCATTAAATTATTAAACGAAAGGAACTGTTCGGAAACCGAAGGAGAAGCTTTACTTGACATATTTATTCATATTCAGGTGAAGAAAATAGTAAATGAATTCAATGAGAACCAAATCCATGAATTATTTGATGGGAAAACAAGGAGTTCCATAATAAACGATCTGAAGAATGAAAGTAAATCGATAAAAGAAAGGGTACAGAAAATATCTTCAAAATTTGTGTACACTAATAGATCAAATATTGTGCATAATAATAAATCTAAAGGTATATTTCCTACAAACAATGATGTATATGAATATATAAGATCATGTCACAACTTTTTTATATTAAGCGCCCCGTTTATTTCCTTTCTTTCGCTATTAGAAGTAAAGCCACAAAAAGAACTATTCCACAATTTATTTATATCATACAGTTACAAAGACAAAGCTATCGTTGCTGATATTTATGATCGTTTAATTTTGCTGGGCGTTCATGTTACGATGTATGAAAAAGACGATCCTTCGGGTTTTCTTCAGAACTATATGACCGAAAATGTAATCAAGTCTAAGAGGCTTCTTTTTATTGCTTCTGAAAATTCACTCAAAAGTGATGCATGCCATTTTGAGCTTTCCAGGTGTTTTGAACAAATGAGAAAAGAAAATGATGATTCAAAATTAACTGCAATACGATTAGATAATTATGTATTAGATCCCTCACTTTTAACCAACCAAATGGTATCAGAGGAAAGAAGAGAAAATATCAAAGGGTTGCAAAAGATCAATGTAAACAAACTGATTGATTTAGTAAGTATTTCTAATGGTTCAGCTAATTATTTAAAATTATTAGATGACCGGTTAAGTAAACTTGCGAGTGAATCTTATGTAATAAACAATATATTATAGGACAGTATAGTTGCAACACTGGCAGCTTCATCCCTCGTAATAACATGCTTATTTCAATTAAGCTTATTCAAAATTGGTTTATCCAAACTGTGTAACGCATCGTGTGTAACATGCAGCAGGTCAAATACCACGATCTCATTCTTTCCTTTCTTTAACCATTCTGCAGGCAGATAAATCGTTTGTTGAGGGCCGATGTTCCAGTACCTGCCGAGGTTATGTCCATTTACCCAGACACAGCCCTTACCCCAATCCTGCATATCGAGATAAGTATCTGCGGGATCGGCAATATTAAAATATCCTTTTTGTAAAACAGGAAAATCTCCCTGTACTTTATTATTCTTTATGGAAAAATTATTTATGTTATCAAACGGGAAACGGTACATTTTCCAGTTCTTTATTTCTGTATTGTCCAGTGTAACTTCTTTTGTAATTCCTTTTTTATTTTTCAGCAGGTAAGGGCCAAAATTGATACGGCCCATATTTTCAACAAGTATATCAAGCTTTACCTGCCCTTTTGGTAAAACCAAAAACATACTATCCTGTTTTAATCTTCTGTCGAGCGTGCCTGCTTTCTTTCCGTTAATAAAAACAATTCCAAAATCGCGCAGGTCTTTTATCCTGAGTATGCCTGATCTGTCTCCATCAAGTTCTGTATGGTATAAAACATAACCATACGCCTGGTTCAGATCTTCAAAACTTACAGGCAACTGGTTCAATTCAGGTGCAGGAAGCAGGTTATACAAACCGGTTGATTCCGTTAATTTAATAGATGGTATTACTATACTTTCTTTCTTCTTTGGCACTTCGGGCAGTTGCTGTCCTTTCGGCAAATATTTCCCGATCACTTCCCTGAACTTCATAAATTTTTCTGTTGCATTTCCTGCTTCGTCGAGTGGTGCATCATAATCATAACTGCTGATCTGCGGTTCAAACGGCGACCGGTCATTATAATTAGCGCCATTCATAAAACCGCGGGTAGTGCCGCCATGAAACATGTACATATTAATTGAGATCCCAGCTGCCAGAACTGAATCAAGCCTGCCCACATATTTCGCTGCGGGAACGGTATGATGCTGTGTTCCCCACCAGTCGAACCATGCGGGGTACCATTCTGCAATCATATAAGGGCCTTTGCCATTATTATTCCGCTGAACGAGTTCTTTTACTCTTTGCGGATTGTCGAGCCCGTTAACTGCTGCGAGCAATCCGGGCAGATGGCCCTTGGCTATATCACCTGCGGGGTCGCAGGTATATAATAATCCGTCAAAACCTGCATCAACAAACATTTTGCGGTTGATCTCCAGGTATTCTTTATCACTTCCATAAGAACCATATTCGTTTTCTACCTGCACCATTAAAATATTTCCTCCATGATTGATCTGCAATGGCGCCAATTGTTTTCCTACTGCATTTAAATAGTTTTTATATGCTTCGAGGTATTGCGGATTTTTACTGCGGACGATCAATCCATTTTCATTTTGCAGCCAGAAAGGGTATCCGCCGAATTCCCATTCTGCACATACATATGGGCTTGGCCTGAGTATTACATATAACCCTTCTTCCTGTGCGGTTTTTACAAAAGCTGCCACATCATTGTTTCCGCTAAAATCATATTTACCTTTTAATGGTTCATGCGCATTCCAGAACACATAGGTTCCGATGGTATTCAAACCCATAGCCTTCGCCATTTTCATTCTCTGCCTCCATGCTTCTCTCGGAATACGTGGATAATGCATTTCGCCTGAAATTATCTGGAATGGTTTTCCATTCAGTAAAAAAGCAGAATCACCTAAGGAGAAAGTGTTTGTGGGTTTCTGGCTGAATAGTGTTGTGAATAAAAGAAGAAGGCTGAAAGCAAATCCAATTCTTTTCAAATGATAAGCAATATTCATAAAGCAGTGAATTTTTATTCTCAGTTCGATAGGATTTAAAGTTAATGATCTACCGGCACAATCTAAAAGTGCTTAAAGGATAGGCAAAAACAAGTAAAAAAACTGTTCGCCACAGATTCACAGATTAGCACAGATGATCAGTGAAAATCTGTGAATCTGTGGCTTAACCGTTTTTGAAATTATGGAATCATTTTTAAAAACCTTTTACACTACTCATGTCACGCTGGAGCCAGTTGCTTTGCGGATATTGTGCTTTGCTATCGATGGTGTGAATGGCGTATGCCTGTCTTGACCTGCCGCTTGTGTTTGGCAAACTGTAATGCGGCAATAACCCGTCGAGTACGATACAGGTGCCTTTTTTTACTTCCATCGGTATCATTCCTTCCATTGAATACGGTTCTGTATTTAGTACAAATGATTCTGTTCCGCCACCATCTTTTTTTCTGAACCAGGAACGCAGTAGTGTGTTATGCCCGCCGGGTTTTGCCCAGAGGCAGCCGTTCTGTATCGTTGCATCTTCCAGCGCAAACCAAAAGCCAATGCAGCTTCGTGGTTCTGTATATAGGAAAGCTGCATCCTGGTGTATGTCTACTTCTCCGCCAACACGCGCATGTTTAAAGATCATCATGCTTTGGATCAACAGGCATTCGTTAAGCCCCAGGCCAGTTGCTAACTTTTTCATTTGCGGCGAACGCGAAAAAGAATTAAAAACAGGATCCAGGTCGTGCAATGCATGGCCTATTTTATTTAATGAATGAAAGAGATCGGTTTTGAGGCCGCCTGATTCATCAAAAGCATTCTTCTCAAAAAAGAAAGAGATCTTATCGCCTGAGTCGAGGAAATAATCATCGCTTGTTCTTGACTGCTCATTGGTTTGAAAAACAGATGGGTGGCCGTTATAATTAAAATCATCCGCCAGTTGCTGTGCACGTTGTATCAATGCATCACATTCTGCGGGCGTATTAAAATCGCGGAGTATTAAAAAGCCGTCTGTTTGAAATTGCTGGAGGAGTGTTGGCAAAACAGTTATTTTTTCCGAATGTAATTTATTATTCCTTTTGTTTTAAATTTCAATACTTACTGTACGGGTAAATTTTATTGAAAAAGCCGATCACTTTTAACTTGTATCTTTCAGGCGCATTCAATTAAGCCCGAAAAAGATCAATGCATATTTCTACTCATTACTGTTTCTGATAGACAGTAGTAGGATTATCACAGCAGGAAGCGATTGGAAGAAAGATGAGCTGATCATTTTGCAAGCGTATAGAATCCCTTTCATTAACAACCCGATTATTATTCTGATAAGTAAGCGTAAGGATCAGATCACCCTGTGAATTAGCGGGATGTAACTGCCAGGTTCCTGAACGGGAAACAGTTCCTAATGATGACTGATATACAGAGGTATATATGTTACCATCAATAAAACGAAAAGTGTTACCGTTGCCTGGTGCATATAAAATAGTACCTACAAAACCGCCGATCTGGGACCGCAGTTCCCAGGTACCCAGAAGAGATGCTTCAGGCGAATTTTTGGTACATCCCATTGCGAGCGCCAGGAAAAATAGTATAAATAACCGCTGCTTCATACGATGATTGACACTCCCGTTTTCGATTTCGTTGCACTGATAAATATATGTATTATCAATAAATAACATGTTGTGTTATGAAAACTCACCGCGACCCGCCTGAATAGAAATAATATTCAAAAAAACATATCACAACACATTAACTTTAGCTGAACGCAAAATAAAGTTACACATGACAAGGATCCCATTCGATGAAATGAAAGCCACTATCAGATCAGCATTTGTAAAAGCCGGTATGCCGGAACACAAAGCCGATATCTGTGCGCAGATACATACAGAATCAACAAGAGATGGTGTTGCTTCGCACGGATTGAACCGTGTGGAACGTTTTGTAGAATATCTGCATACCGGCCTTGTTGATGTACATGCATCGCCAACACTCGAATTAAATTTAGGTGCGCTCGAAGTGTACAATGGCAATATGGCGCCGGGAATTTTAAATGCCATGTTTGCGATCAACCGTGCCACAGAGATCGCAGAAAAAAACGGGATCGGTTTGGTGAGTTTAAAAAATACTACACACTGGATGCGTGGCGGAACGTATGGATGGCTCGCTGCAGAGAAAGGTTATATCGGGATCTGCTGGACCAATACCGAATCTGTGATGCCTGCATGGGGCGCAAAATCTGAAGGCATCGGCAACAACCCTTTTGTAATGGCCGTTCCACGGAAGGAAGGGCATATCGTTCTTGATATGGCCATGTCGCAATATTCTTACGGCAAACTTTGGGGCACACGTGATAAAGGACAGAAACTTCCTTACCCCGGTGGGTTTGGCCATGATGGAAAGCTGACCGATGATCCAGGCCCGATCGCAGAAACGCGGCGCATTTTACCAATGGGTTACTGGAAAGGTTCGGGCTTTGCTGTTTTGCTCGATATTATTTCTGCATTACTTGCCGGTGGCAACACCACTGCAGAAATTACCAAACTGGATAAAGGAAGTTGCGGTGGCTGCAACCAGATATTCATCGCTATCAATCCGCTCAATATTAATACACAGGAATTTATTGATCATGCTCTGAATGAAACCATCGCGCAGATCAAATCGTCTGTACCGGCAAAAGAGAATGGCGAAGTACTGTTTCCTGGCGAGAATTCGGAGAGGACACGAAATGAAAATATGAAACTGGGTATACCGGTTGATGATAAGGTCTGGGCCAAAGTAAAAGAACTCGCTTAATGAATAAAATAAATCCACATGAAAGCATTGTGTGTACGATCGCCTAATAATATTGTAATTGAAGAAAGGCCGATGCCCTCTATCAAATCGCCAAATGAAGTTTTGATAAAAGTAAAAGCGGGTGGCATCTGCGGGTCGGATGTGCATATTTATCATGGCACATCTTCGGTAGCAACGTATCCAAGAGTGATCGGCCATGAAATTGTTGGCGAAATAGTTGAAACAGGAAAGGATGTAACGCATTTTTCTGTTGGCAGCCGGGTGATCATGGATCCTGTGATCAGTTGCGGAACCTGTTACCAGTGCAGGATCGGGCGCAGCAATGTTTGCGGAAAACTACAGGTAAGATCGGTGCATGTTGATGGCGGTTACCAGGAATATATTGTGATGCCGCAGGAAAGTATTTATCATATACCCGAAAATCTTTCCTGGGAAGAAGCAGTGATGATCGAGCCTTTTACCATTGCTGAGCAGGTTTGTTCACGTGCAGAATTATCAGCGGATGATGTTGTGTTTATTATGGGCGCAGGGCCTGTTGGTTTGAGTATTTTAAAAAGAGTAAAATTATCCGGCGCCACCTGTTTTATTTCCGACATCATGGATATAAGATTGGATTTTGCCAGGCAATACGGTGCCGATGCAGCGATCAATGCAAAGAATGTGGATGTTGGCGAAGAAATTTTAAAACTCACAAACGGTACCGGCGCAACGCTTGTGATCGATGCGGTGTGTTCACTGAGATCATTGGAGCAGGCGCTTACTTATGTTTGTTCTGCCGGCAGAATTATTACACTTGGGTTTGGAAAAGAGCCTTCTGCCATCAACCAGTTAAGTATCACTGCACGTGAAATTGATATAAGGGGTTCGAGATTGCATAACCATAAATTTCCTGTGGTGATCGATTATTTTGCATCGGGAAAATTGCAGGTAAAAGATATGATCACACACCGGTATCATTTCACAGAGATCCATGACGCTTTGCGGTTGATTGAAAATCCTGAGATCGAGAATGGGAAAGTGGTTTTGTTTTTTTGATGTGCCGGATCATTTAAAAACTCCTGTTCTTCGTTCTTCTCTTATTGAAATATCTTGAAGTTTCAATAAGAGAAGAACGAAGAAAAAGAGAGTGGTTTTGAAATACGGAGAGTACAATATTTCATTACACATCCGCTTCATTAAAAGACAGCACCAGGTTGGGAAGGTTGGTCTTTACTCTCCGGTAAGTGATACCTGCTTTATCCAGCATTTTACGCGCGGCTTTGTCTGTATCGGTTCCTTTATATTTATCCGACAGATAGATCACTTCTGTAATACCTGATTGAATGATCGCTTTGGTACATTCATTACACGGAAAAAGTGCGGTATATATTTTACAACCACTGAGATCCATACCGATATTATTCAGGATCGCATTCAGTTCTGCATGACATACATACGGGTATTTTGTTTCGAGAAGATCGCCTTGTTTATCCCAGGGAAATTCATCATCATCACAACCGATCGGGAAACCATTATAGCCTGCACCAACAATTTTGTTATGTGTGCTAACAATGCATGCACCAACCTGTGTGCTGGGATCCTTGCTTCTTTGCGCGGATAGTAAAGCTACACCCATAAAGTATTCGTCCCAGGAAATATAATTGTTTCGTTTTTTCAAGTTGTTTACAGCGTATGTGCTACAATATATGAAATAAATATGTTTGCTTTATTTCATTTTATGATTGGTTATTTTCAATAGTTGTGAAGGGGTTGAGAATTGTAAAATAAGTATCCTTGTTTTTTACCGCGGAGCCGCAGAGGCGCGGAGAAAAACTCTGCGCCTCTGCGTCTCCGTGGTAATATTAAAATAACCGGCATGAAACCGTTGCTGCCACTGAACGTGGTGCGATCGGGTTTACGCTTCCATCTTCATGTGCATAATAACTGAGCGCATTGAATACATTTGAAATTTTCAAACGAAAAGAAATTTTTTGCAGGCTGTAACCTGCCGAAGCATCTACCTGTGTAAAAGCGGGGAGCGGTATCAGCTGGCGCACATCATTAACCACACCGGCGCGTGGCTCCCGCCCTGCCTGGCGCACACCTACATATGATGCCATCAATCCCAAATTTAATCCTCTCACTGCGCCGTTGCTGAAAGTATAATACAGGCTCGCATTGGCTGTATGTTGCGGATTGTATTGCAAACGGTTGCCGATAATGAACACATTGCTTTTTGTATAGCGCGAATCATTATAACTGTAACCCGCCATAGCAGTCAATCCATTTATTGAACGCATAACGAGATCTGCTTCCACGCCTTTGCTGGTTACTTCTCCCGCAAGTTCTTTGATATTGCTATTGGTATTTCCATTTGCCAGGCTTGTTTGTGCAAGGTTACTGTTCACAATTTTGTAAGCAGTAATATTCAGCGATAATAATTTATTGAACCAGTCTGTTTTAATACCCGCTTCATATTGGTTGATGTATGATGGCGGTAATGCTTTTCCACTTGTATCGATGCCCGTATTCAATGTAAATGAGTTCGCATAACTCACAAACGTTGAAATGTTTTTTGACGGCTGGTAAACAATACCAACACGCGGCGTGAACGGATGCGCGAATGTGGTGGTTACCGTATGCAGGCTTGTTGCATTGGCCAGCACATCGCTGATGGTTTGCTGGTAACTATAACGTATGCCTGCCAATACTTTCAGGTTTGATGTAAGTGAGATCAGATCCTGCACATACGTTCCCATACGGCTGAGTGGTGTATGCGTAGATGTATTTAATGTCAGTGCAGGAATATCGCTGCGCTGTTTGTACTTATTCAGGTCAAAAATATTTATGGAATCATATACCGGCAGTATATTATAGTTAAGTGTATTGGTTTCATATTTATCTGCATCTATTCCAAACAATAACTGATGTTTGATTTTACCGGTATTGAATTTTCCTGTTAAGTCCAGTTCCGTCATATAATAATCTTCGTTTGTTCCGCTGTGCTGTACGCCGCGTACCCAGTTACCATTGGCTTGTATGGCTTGTCCGCCGCCATCATCCGGCCGTGTAACACCCAATAGATTATTTGTGTAATTATAAAATCCGCTGATATTTTTTAACTGCCAGTTTTCATTCAGCCGGTAGTTGGTGGTAACGGTTATACTTGCTTCCTGCGCTTTGTTATTGCTCCAGGGCGTTCCGATAAAAACATTGCGCGGCAGATTAGGAATCGTATAGTTCACCGCACCGATACCAAAATCGATCGTACGCGAATCATTTACATAATCGCCCTCAACAAGCACCGTAATCTTTTTCCCTGCTTTGATTAGGAAAGACGGATTGATATAAAAGCGTTCTGCATTTACATTATCCCGGTAGCTGCGCGACTTTTCATAACTCGACACCAAACGGTAGGCAACATCCTTACTATCGGCCAGCGGCCCGTAAATATCAATAGATGGTTTATAAAAATCATAGCTGCCCATACGCATCGACATTTCCCCACCTTTATTGAACGAAGGTTTTTTAGTAACCAGGTTCAACATACCACCTGCCGTAACATTTCCATATAAGATGGCGGCGCTGCCTTTGATCACTTCAAATTTATCAAGCGAGCTGACTTCGGGCATCACTGAATTATTAAAACGCATGCCGTTCTTAAAAGTATTGGTGTTGTTGAAAGCAAAACCACGTGCGGCCACTTCATGCTGTGTGCCACCGGTCTGGCCCATGATGTAAACACCATTCACATTCATCAATATGTCGGTGAGAGTAAGCGCCTGTTGTCTTTCGAGTACCTGCCCTTCAATGGTAACAATGCTTTGCGGAAAATCACGTGCGGCAATGCCGGACTTTCCAACAGAAATTGTTTTTTGATTTTGCCCCTTTGCCGACACAACCGTTACTTCTTCCAGTTCTTTCACAGACACTTTCAGCTGGATAGAAAGAGAAACCGTTTGCTTGGTAACCGTTACTGATTGATGGATCGTTTCATATCCTTCCAGAGAAATAACAATTTCATAATTACCGGGTGCGATGCGTTTGAACACAAAGTTTCCATCATCATCGGAGAGCGTATTTTTATTGGTTCCTTTCAGCGTAACCGTTACCTGCGAAGCGGGTTTATGATCAGCGGTGGTTATTTTACCGGTGATGGTTCCGGTTATTTCTGTATCATTTGCCAATACTATTGTGGAAGAAAATAATAGAGCAAAAAAAATAGCAATTACATTTCCTGTACGGATCGTTTTCATAAGCACAAATATTTTTGTGCAAATGTGTATCAACCAGCAAGCCTTGTTGTGCCGGATCGGGAAAAGAGTTTACGCGAAAAGGAAATAAGTACTGTAAAAACGGTGTGCCATATACAACAGAAAATGATACTATTCATTTACGCCATTCAATATTTTGTTTCGATTTGCAAAATAATTATACGTCACTGCGCCTCCGCGCCTTTGCGTGAGAAAAAAGCACGCAAAGGCGCGGAGGCGCAGTTTTGATTTGTTTTGAATTTGCAAACTGAGCCGCCATTCAGCTGTGATTTATTTTTTTAGTTTGATCACTTCGCTTCCTGCCAGCAGGAATGCGCCGCTTCCATATGCTTCCCAGCTTTCTGCATTAAAATTTCTGCGCGGGTCGCCGCCGATGGGTTGCACCCAGCCAACTTTTCCATCTGATGTGAGTAATGTTTGTAAACCTGTCCATGCTTTTTTAACAGCCGGCAAATATTTGTCCTTGTCTAATATTTTATGGTTGATCCCCCATGCCAGTGCATAACAATCAAAAGCAGACCCGCTTCCTTCGCCGCCTGGATAAGATGCTGGATCCAATAAA
>Ga0206895_1105_pt1 | contig 23238 bp, 21 predicted proteins | sample Alteio_BWOrgHeat_51_FD_152967 | JGI IMG/M metagenome (GOLD analysis project Ga0206895, IMG submission 152967) | Enriched cells from forest soil in Barre Woods Harvard Forest LTER site, Petersham, Massachusetts, United States -... | ecosystem: Environmental > Terrestrial > Soil > Temperate forest >...
AACTTGTTCGGACATGTACAGGGTTATTGCGTTTTGGAGGTTATAAAAATTGCTTATATTGCGTGGCCCTATGAAAAATCCCATCCAATTTCCTCGATTGAACGGCTTTTTTCTGTAGAATTGTACATTCATTTTCTATTACATACCTCAATTTTTTAAAAAACACTTAAAACAAACGATCATGGCTGGAACAACAAAACCGACTGCAGCGCCGGCAGCTAAAAGCACTTCTTCATCCGTACAACCAAAACGAAAAGGCAATTCCATTTCCTGGCTCGCACCTTTGGTGTGTATCATTTTAGGCTATTGCCTCTGGAGGTTCGTTCTTGGGAACCCCTCCAATTTCAACAAGCCTGATCTCGGGGGTGGATTCTGGCCAAAACATGAGGATGCAAAAACCGACCTGGCCCGGATGTATATCGGTGGTATTATTGTGCCGATCCTGATCGGTGCCCTACTGACTGTAGTCACCTTTTGTATCGAGCGTTTCCTGACTATCTCCAAGGCGACGGGCAGCGGCAATATCGCTGAATTTATCCGTAAGGTGCAGTATCACCTGGCAAACAAAAATGTAGATGCTGCTATCGCCGAATGCGACAAGCAAAAGGGTTCTGTCGGCAATGTCATGAAAGCGGGTCTTCGCAAATACAAGGAGATGATCACGACCGAGCTGGATACAGAGCAAAAGGTCCTGGCGATCCAGAAAGAGGTGGAAGAGGCGACGGCGCTTGAGCTACCGATGCTGGAAAAGAACCTGGTGTTCCTCTCTACGATCGCTTCGGTTGCCACGCTGATGGGTCTGCTCGGAACGGTTATCGGGATGATCCGGTCATTTGCCGCACTGGGCGCAGCGGGTGGTGGTGAAGCTGCACAGCGTCTTTCTCAAGGTATCTCCGAGGCCCTGTATAACACGGCTTTGGGTATCGGCACTTCCGCCATTTCCATCATCATGTATAACGTCTTCACTACCAGGATCGACGGTATCACTTATGGTATCGATGAAAGTGGTTTTACGCTGACGCAGAGCTTCGCTTCGCTCTACAAATAGCAGCGGAAAGAGCGGTGCCGGTTTACCCGGTGCCGGGAAATGGGGTATTGTAATGTTAAAGTATGGCCCCTGTTGTGGAATTCGGGAAAATTTGGGTCTTATTTCGGTAATAGAAAGTTGCTTTCACTGGCCGGGTATCCGGTGACCGATGGTTAAGATCATATACAATCAAAAGAATCTAAAATGGGTAGAGCAAAATTACCGCGGAAGAGTACGAACATAGACATGACGGCGATGTGTGATGTCGCTTTCCTGTTGTTGTCGTTCTTCATCCTGGCGACAAAGTTTAAACCGCCGGAGGCGTTGAGTGTGACGACACCGAGCTCGGTATATACAAAGATTGCCGCTGAGACGAATGTGGTGCTTATTACGTTGGATAAGCAGGGGAGAGTGTTTTTTAGTGTCAGCGATAAGAATGTGCCGGAGAAGGATGAGATCATCAATACGATCAACACCCAGCATAATTTGGGGCTGACGAAGCAGGAAATGAACAATTTCTCCCATAATCCGACGGGTTATGTGGGGGTACCGTTCACGCAGCTCAAGGCCTTGTTGGACAGGGGTGTTGCGCCGGACGCGCTCAAAGGAGTGAATATGCCGGGGATTCCTACGGTGGATAGCACCAACAATGAGTTGCGGGATTGGGTTGCGGCTGCGGTGGGGGCGTTCCAGGGTGGCAAAATGTTTATCCTGGTGAAGGGGGATGATGCGGCTACATATCCGGCTTTTAGCGGGGTGGTCTGGGCGTTCAAGAAGAATGACCAGCTGAAATTTCAGCTGATTACCAGTCCGATCGCGGCGCCTCCGGGGTCTGAGCTATACAATAGCCAGATCAAGTCGGGCGTCAAGTCGGTTGAATAGGGTAAGGGCCGGAATTGGCCCGATGGATAAAATGATGATAAGTTATTGAAAATTAGTTAATTAAAGTAAAAAAGATAGTTTATGGCAGAAATGGATACCTCCGGTAAGGGGGGCGGTCATAAAAAGGGTCCCGGTGTGAAGAAGGGCAAGAAGCTTTCGACGCGGGTGGATTTGACCCCGATGGTGGACCTGGGGTTCCTGCTGATCACGTTCTTTATCTTTACGACGACGATGAGCCAGCCTACGGCGATGAGGCTCAATCTGCCGAAGGATACGGATAAGCCGGATGAGCAGAACAAGCTTAAGGAGTCGGCGGCCTTTACGGTGATGCCGGCCAAGGCTGACCAGGTCTATTACTACGAGGGGCTTGATCCTTCCAAGCTTCAGACGGGAAACTGGAAAACGATCCGGGATGCCATCCTGGACAAGAAGCGGAGGACGCCCGTGGATGATTTCATGGTGATTATCAAGCCCGACAAGGATGCCTCCTATAAGAATACGGTGGATATGTTGGACGAGATGAAGATCGATGAGGTCAAGCGGTATGCCCTGGTGGATATTTCGCCGACGGAGTATCAATATATCCAGAAGACCGAGCAAGCGAACGGGATAAAATAAGGCGTCCCGGCCCGTATGGAAAGGAGACGGGCAAGAGTCTTAGGTAGGGGCCGGTCCGAAGCCGGGACCGAATATTAAACAAGCAAACCCATTACAATGGAAGTCAATAAAATACTAAACGCCGACGTCCTCGACATCATTTTTGAGGGGAGGAATAAGGAGTACGGCGCTTACGAGTTGCGCAAGACCTATAACAGGCGTCTGGTGAAGGCGATTATAGGGATGGCCGCCGTGCTGCTGTTGCTGTTCATGGGATTTTTCCTGTCGAGCATCAGCGGTGGGTCGGCGAAGAAGGCGCTGGTCGTAGATGACGTGCAGCTTGAAGATATCAAGCAAGAAAAGAAAGATGAGCCACCCCCACCGCCGCCTCCGAAGGTGGAGCCGCCGAAGGTGGAGATGGCCAAGTTTACACCGCCCAAGATCGTTCCGGATAAAGAAGTGAAGCCGGAAGAGAAGCCGCCAGAGCAGGAAAAGCTGGAGGACACCAAGATCGGTACGGTCAACCAGGAAGGTATCAAGGATGAGGGCATTACGGCCCCGCCCGTGAGTGATGCCGGTAAGGGTGTGGTAGAAGCGCCGAAGAAGGATGATGAAGACTATGATAAGACGTTTACGAAGGTGGAGATCGAGTCCGAGTACCCCGGTGGTGCTGGTGCGTGGTTGCGTTATCTGAACAAGAACTTTCGTTATCCGGATGATGCGGTGAACAATGAGATCCAGGGTACGGTTGTTGTGCAGTTCATTGTGGACAAGGAAGGAAATGTGAGTGATGTGCAGGCGATCGCCGGACCGGATCAGGGTGGACTTCGCGAAGAGGCGGTGCGGGTTATCAAGAAGAGTGGTAAGTGGACGCCGGCTATTCAGAATGGACGCCAGGTGAAGTCGTATAAGAAGCAGCCGATCGTGTTTAAATTGGAGTCGCAATAATTGTAGGTGCTTCGCGCAAGATTTTCGGGCGCGAACGAAATATGAAATTAAATCCCCTCATTCGAGGGGATTTTTCTTTGCGTGTATGCGTTAGCGTTATGGAATAGGGTTTGGTTTGGAGTCTTAGTATTAAACTAAAACCTTTGTTTATGGAACCAAATCAAATTAAAGGCGCTAATTTTCTTGACATCCTGTTTGATGGCAGGAACAAGGAGTATGGCGCATATGAACTGCGTAAGACGTATAACCGACGTGTGGTGAAGTCGATGGTGGTGATGGGATCGGTAGTGGTGCTGGTATTGGTTGGAGGAGTGGTGATGGGACTTGGGAAGGGGAAGCGGGTTGCGAAACCTTTCGATGAGAGTGAGTTTATTTTGCAGACAGTAAAGGATCCGCAGCCTATTGTGACACCGCCGCCGCCGAAGGTAGTGCAACCGCAGGTGGCGACGAGGATATTCACGCCGCCACTGATCGTAAAAACCGATGTGAAGCCGAATGAGGTTCCGCCGGAGAACAAGGATCTCGATGACGTGAAGATCGGGACGGTGAACAAGGATGGAGCGAAAGATGGGGATATTGTAGGTCCGCCGGCGGGTGATGGGGGAGTTTCGAATGTAGTGGAGACGCCAAAGAAACAGGAATCGGATGAGCCATTAATGGTCGTCGAGATCGATGCGAGCTATCCGGGTGGGATGCCGGCCTGGGCGCGCTTTATGAATAAGAATCTACGGTATCCGGAAGAGGCGATGAACCAGGGGGTAGGTGGGACAGTGCTGGTGCAGTTTGTGGTTGATCTGGAGGGGAATGTGAGTGACGTGAAGGTGGTCAGCGGGCCGGAGAATGGTGGGTTGAGGGAGGAGGCGGAGAGAGTGATCAAACGTAGTGGGAAGTGGGTACCTGCGATCCAGAATGGGCGGCATGTAAAGGCGTACCGGCGGCAGCCAGTGACGTTTGTTCCGACGCCGGAGAATTGAGGGGTACGGGACATAATGAAGCAAGGCGAATCCTCGTTTTAACGGGGATTCGCTATTTTTATACTTGAGAACTAACCCATGACTCGACCCGACTTGTCTTCCGTCCTATGGCTGAGCGTGCGCGCGCGCTGTATAGGGGCTGTGATGTTTGGGATGCTGCTAACGCTGATCTCGGGCCATGGCTATGGGTTGGGGAATATGGTGGCTTTGGTGCCGGTGACGAGTACGATGACGGCGACTTGCGGGAATTCGAATGGGAATATAACCGTTACGGGGGTGACGGGGGGTGGAACGCCACCCTATCTATACTCGATCAACGGGGGGCCGTATCAGTCCTCCAATTTATTTCCCAATCTAGCTTCTGGAAATTATACGATCTCTGTAGTGGATGCGGCTATCCCTGCCAATATCGGGTCGGTGATCGCGGGGGTGGGAGATATTGCGGGTCCGGTAGGGCTGTTGCTGCAGCCGATCGCCGCATCCTGTATGAATAACGACGGGCAGGTGGATGTCATCGTTACGGGGGGAACGCCAAACTATACGTTTTCGGCAAATGGTGGGCCGTATGGGGCTTCCAATCTGATCAACGGCCTGGCCTCGGGCAATCAAAGTATCACCGTCATGGATGGTAATGGCTGCCTGATCACCGGTAGTACATACGTTCCCGTCAACAATACGCTTTCGCTCACCATGGGTCCGGGGGCAACGATCTGCCAGGGGACGAGCACTACCCTGACCCTGACGACCAATGCCAACAGCTTTAGCTGGTCGCCTGCTTCCAGTCTTGATAATGCGACGATAGCCGAGCCATCCGCCACTCCCGCCACCACTACGACATATACAGTGATTGCGGACCTTGGCATTTGTATCTCTACGGGTACGGAGAACGTTACCGTTCTACCGGCGCCGCAGGCTTCGGTGGCGTCTGTTGCACAGATATGCTACGGGCAATCTACACAGCTGCAGGGTAGTGGGGGTATAAAATATCAGTGGTCGCCGGCCACCTATCTCAGTGACGCCTCGATCCCGAACCCGGTGGTGCAGCAGCCGCAACAAAGTATTTCCTATAGCCTTTCGGTAACGGATGTCAATGGCTGCGTTTCGCTTCAGGCGGCTACCGTACAGGTGGTGGTGGCGCCGCCACCGGCGTTGTTTGCGGGTGATGACACTACAATTCTGATCGGGCAGACGCTGCAGCTGGATGCGGTCGACGTCAATAACAACGGGTTTTCCAATTTTCAATGGTCGCCGGCGTTGGGGTTGGACAACTCGTCGATCCAGGACCCGGTGGCTACGGTCACGGGGGATATCGTATACACAGTGACGGCTACGACCCCGAAAGGTTGTATGGGGGTGGATAGCATCCGGATCAAGGCGGTGACGGCTTCAGATATCGTTGTACCGAATGCTTTTACGCCAAATGGGGATGGGCATAATGACTTGCTGCGGCCGCACGCGATCGGGATTAAGGAATTCAAGTATTTTGCGGTGTTCAATCGGTGGGGGCAAAGGGTGTACTATACCACGACGGAGGGAGCGGGCTGGGATGGAGAGGTCGGTGGGCAGGTGCAGCCGTTGGGGACCTATGTCTGGGTGGTGGTTGGGCTGGACTTTGCGGGGCGGCCGGTGGAGCGGCGCGGGACGGTCGTTTTGGTGCGGTGACCGGGGGGCGCGGGGTCCATTTTGGCGGGTAAGGGGTATCTTTGCGGTTATGTTAGGAAAACTTTCGGGTTGGGGCGATACGATTGTCGCGCTTGCGACGCCGCCCGGGATTGGGGCAATCGGTGTGATCCGGGTGAGCGGGCCGGAGGCCTTTACTATTGTCGGGCGGTTGTTTACAGGCAAGGATCTTTCTGCTGAAACTTCTCATACTTTACATGTCGGGTTATTGGTCGAAAACGGTGAACAGCTGGATGAGGTGGTTGTTTCGCTTTTTCGCGCTCCACGCAGCTATACGGGCGAGAACGTGATCGAAATCTCCTGTCATGGGAGTCCGGTGGTGTTGGAGCGGGTCATTCAGGCGGTGGTTCGCGGCGGGGCGCGGCTGGCTCGCGCCGGCGAGTTCACGCAGCGGGCATTTCTTAATGGGAAGCTGGACCTGGCGCAGGCGGAGGCGGTGGCGGACCTGATCGCGAGTGGATCGGCCGCAGGGGCGCGTGCGGCGTTGCATACGATCCGGGGCGGGTTCTCGCGGGCGCTTCGGGAGTTGCGGGAGCGGCTGATCAGCTTCTCCGCGCTGATCGAGTTGGAGTTGGACTTTTCGCAGGAGGATGTGGAATTCGCGGACCGGACGCAATTGTATCAGCTTATCTCCGAGGCTACGGTGATGACCGCGGAACTGTTGCAATCATTTCGATTGGGGAATGTAATCCGGAATGGGGTGTCGGTGGCGATCGTGGGCAAACCGAATGCGGGGAAGTCGACGCTGCTCAATACCTTATTAAATGAAGAGCGGGCGATCGTTTCGGAGATTGCGGGAACGACGCGAGACACGATCGAGGAGACCTTGAATATCGGGGGGATACTATTTCGGTTGATCGATACGGCGGGGATCAGGCAGCATACGACGGATACGATCGAGCAGATCGGAGTGGGGAGGAGTTTGGAGAAGATGGAGGCTGCCGACATTGTGCTGTATCTTTTTGACGCGCGCGAGGGTGTCGATGGGATGCGGGGGGAGTTGATGTCGCGGGGGAAAGTTTTTGTCCTGGTGGGAAATAAGGTGGATGTTTTTGAGGGGGCGGTGGACGATCCGGAGGCGGTGATGATCTCGGCACGGAGTGGGTTCGGCGTTGACTCTTTGAAGAAGCGGCTTGTTGAGTTGGTGTTGCAGGGAGAGACGATGTTGGGTGATGGGGCGATGGTGACAAATGCGCGGCATTATCAGGCGTTGGTTAAGGTGGCGGAGGCGTTGGAGGCGGTTGCCAGGGGATTGGATGATTTGATCCCGGGGGATTTGTTGGCGTTGGATATAAGGGTGGCGTTGCATTATTTGGGGGAGATCACGGGGGAGATAACGACGGAGGAGAGGCTTGGTTATATTTTTTCGAAGTTTTGTATTGGGAAGTGACGACGGCGAAGCCGGCGTGGCGACGCGCTGTGCGCGGCGCGTGCGGGGCGAGGGTGTGCGATGTACGGTTGATGCGGGTTATATTTGGTTGCCCCTGATAATCAGGGGTTTTCTTTTGCCTTTACTTGCCTTTTACTGCCGTTAGTCGCCAAATTCTTGTTACTAATCTGGGACTAATCCGATTTTCAGGGGACCTTCAGGATATGAGCACTGGAAATTGATACGGTATGATACGGTATGATACAATAATATACGGTATGATGCGGTTTTTCGGGCGAGACGACACATGCCAATGCCTCCTGTGAAGAATTATGCGTATAATCAAGATTTATGCGTATTGCAAGCGGAAGTGTATTGCGAGGAAGACTACTATAGAGACGTGTTCTGGCGCTTGTGCAAAGCGGTTTTATAAGATTAAACAGAGGGAGAAGGCGATTAGTCGGGCGGTTGCTGAAACGATGGTTAAGAGGAAGCCGAAAGCGTTTGTTACTGATGTTGAAGTTCGCGCGATTCAGGCCAAGGAGTGGCTGACGTTGAAGGAGGCGGCGTTGCTGCTGAATGTGTCGCCGTTGACGCTTCGGCGAAGGGTGTTGGCGGGGAAGGTGAAGTCGAAGAAGGTGGGGAAGAAACATGCGTTTAGGAGGGCGGATTTGATGAAAATACCGTGAAAATACTCTTGGTGATGTGAGCCTGCAATGTTACTTTGATAAATCAAAATAATATGATACAGCCTATCGATTTGGAAAAGGGCAACTATGTTTATGGCAAAAGAGTCGATGGACACACAAATGAGGAATGTGAAGTCTTGGAAATGTTCGCTGATGGGATTGCGTATAGTCATTTTAGTGCAGAACGTACGGGCCGAGGTATATATATCAAAAATGAAATTGATACAAAAATGCTGATGCCTTATGCATGGCTTGAACCTATCCCGTTAACCAAAGAGTGGTTTTATAGATTCTCTGCAATAGCTCCATTTTCAGATGCGAGAACGCGCATAGGTAAATTACTATTTAAGGACACTCAAATAGGGTTAATCGTATGCAATGAGAATTGGGAGGCGGTTACTGGCGAACATCTCATCAGGTATGTGCATAAACTTCAAAACTTTTATTTCGATCGAATAGGCGAGCCGCTTAGACGAAACGATAATCAAGAAGTTTAGACCTTCTTGCTAAACTAACCGAGCTGCTAAAAATAAATACGATGCCTGTTCCCTCTCATGATGTCTCTTGTCACACTGTAATTGCTTTTGGATTACTGAATGGCCACGTTCCAAACGCAAATGACACAGATAGGATGTCGTTTGAAAATTTGCTTTATGTCATTTGCTCGAGGGCTAAAACTAACCTTTATTTGATATCAGAGCGAGGTCATCTGGGTAAGTCTGCAATGACTTTACTATCAAGGTTGAGATATGAATTTGATGAATAAATCGGTCGGTTAATAAAAGAAAATGACACTAACGAACCTGGTCACAAACGGCTATTTTTCGGAGGAGATGCCTCCGCCTTTTTCATCTTCCCTATTGGGGGCAAATGTGCGAAAAGTTTTATCAATCATTAAAGCATTGAATAATACCGAACAACGGAAGATGTATGAAACAGAATCAGTCCGCTTCTCCATACCGAAAGTAGGAATTCATAGAAGGGTGAACGGGATTCCCAATCCATACCACCAAATAAAGCTATCCCAAGTTATTGCAAAGAATTGGCGGAAGATTCAAAAAGAATACCGGCGATCCCTCCTATCTGCGAGCGTTCCGGAAGTTGACAAGACAAGGAAAAGAAGCATTATTCAATTTGCAAAGTATGAGGAATTCAGAGAGAAGTGCATTGAAGCATCTTTTGATACCTTTTTTGAACTGCGAACTGACATTTCAAAATATTTCCCCTCAATTTATACCCATTCCATCCCATGGGCAATGCATTCTAAGGCGATCGCGAAGACGCGAAGGAAGGACAAATTGTTGATCGGAAATGTGATCGATGAATGTCTTAGGTTTGGGCAGAGCGGTCAGACAAAAGGAATTCCGATAGGGACGGATACGTCTCGTATTGTGGCGGAAATAATTGGCTGCTCGATAGATGTAGCGTTGTGTAAAGAATTGAAGCGCGAAGATGTACCCATAAAGGGACATAGGTTTGTCGACGACTGTCATTTTTTCTTTTATTCACAATCAGATGCAGAAAAGGGGCTAAAGCATTTTGAGAAAATCTTGTCAGACTTGAGTTTGAATATTAATGAAGAAAAGACCTTCATTAGCAGGGCGCCGTTCTTCTTCGAAAACACATGGAACAATCAAATTAATAGCTTTGCGTTTAGACGCGATGTAAGGTATCAAAAGCTTGATCTAAGGAACTATTTTAATTTGCTGTTGAATCTTGCGAGGCAATATCCTAACGATTCTGTCGTAAAATATGGAATAAAAAGACTGCGGAAAATAAAAATTCATAAGGAGAATTGGAACCTATTTGAATCGTTGGTGTATGCACTAACGATTGCCGAGGGTTCGATTTTACCAGATTTGCTCGCCATAACATTGCAAAATAAGAAGTTGGTCACCTTAAAGAAGCTGGGATCGGTTTTAAAGTCGCTGCTGGAGCAGCACATTTATAAGGGCAATCATTTTGAGGTTTCTTGGGCACTGTGGATCGCTAGGACGTTTAATCTTAAGATTTCTCGACAAGTTGCTGAGATGATAGTTCAGTCGAAGGATATTTTATCCATCATCATATTGCTCGACTTAAGGAGCAGCGGTCTTGTCCCGAAAAGGCTTAAAACGAAAGAGATTGAATTGGAGTTTAGTCAATACGGCCTGACGAATGAATATTGGCTCTTGGTTTACGAAGCAGCGCATAAGGGGTGGATTTTGTCAACAGCATTGACCACCATTGATTTTTTTAAAAAGCTGTCTGACTTGGGAGTCTCTTTTTATGACAATGGTAGGCAGATTGAAGTTGGAGAGTCGAACATTATTGTGAAAGCTGAAAGAAAGAGTGTAGAGCCGGGGGAGAAAGCGGAAATGAGACAAGTTTCCATCTATTAGTTCGGATGGGGGTGATTTTGAGTTTGAGAGCCACCTGGACGAATGGATCAAAAACAATCGGGAAATCAGAAAGAAGAAGGCTGAGGTCGAGGCACCTTTACAGCAACCCCTTCTCCCTCATCGATAGCCAGCCGCCAACAGTAATGATAAGGTGATCGTGAAGCGTCACGCTAATTACATCTAGAGCCCTACGGATCGCCTTGTTAAGGCGGATGTCATTTGGGCTGGGTTGAAGGCATCCGGATGGATGATTGTGGGCGACGATTACAGAGCTGCTGATATGTTACTGCCTATGTTAATCTAGGGCAACATCTCATTAGGAGCATTTCGGGCGGATAGGTTTGTCACCATTTTTGGTGAAACGAAAACAGATACATGGAAAATAAGAAAGCTAAGTTCGATGAGTCTGAACTTTCAGAATTCGCCCAGAAGGTTTTGCTGGGAATGCGAAAGGCTATTCGTAAACTGGTGGAAGAGAGAGCTGCCTTAGGTCAGTCACTGGTTATTTCCGAAGATGGCGAGGTGAAACATGTGCCAGCCAAAGATCTGTTGGCGAAATTAGACGAAGACGAACGGACTCGGAACGTATTGGATAATTGACTTTATTGTTGGATAATCATATGTTTGCATTTAATATTTTTTCAGAAAAGGCACAATGAAAAATCGTCAGTTTGTGAATATGAATTCTGCAACTGTAAGAGATAGATTACACGATTACATCAGGGTGGCTGATGATAAGAGGATCAAAGCTATTTATATGATGCTGGAGGATGATATTGCGGAGGAAACTGAATGGTGGAATAATCCTACCCTGGTTTCCGAATTGGAAAAGGAGTATGAAGCTTGGGACTCGGGGAAAGACAAGGGATATTCACTAGCAGATATTAAGGCTGAAATAGTCAGTCGTAAGGCAAAACAGCATGGTAGATGAGTTACAAGATTGAGTTTGACTTATTTAAAAATCTTAAATTTGTCTTATGTCACTTATAATCAATCCCAAAAATAAACAACAGGAAAAGGTGGTCAGGGCATTCTTGAACAGCCTTAACATCGGTTTTTATTCGGAAGTAGAAGAAGAGGCTGCACTAGCAAACGCTATGCAAAGAGGGAGAAAAAATGCTTTGCTCAATAAAGTGGAGAAGGCTGACTTTCTCAGGCGCTTAAAGCAGGCAAAGTGAATATCGAAATTCGAAAGTCCTTTCAAAAGGATGCTTTAAAACTTCCCTCTCCCGCTCAGATCCAGCTCTTAAAGGTGATTGATAATTTATCCAGAGCCAATAAACTAACGAAAGAGTGTTTCGCTTGGCAATGTTAGTGAATAATTTGAGGGGGCAAGGCTAAATCTGGGACTAATTCCGCTGGAACCCGTGTCTAATGCGGGAAAGTATATGCTATTCAGTTCGCAAACTCCTTACGGGATTTGCAATCGCTGCTTTTATACTTTGAAAACTTACTGTTAATAACGTTATGAACAATGCTCCGCCGCCTGATGCCGCAAATACCCACCAGGAGAGTGTGGTCCGGTACTCGTATTTCTCCAGCCAGGCATGCAGAAAATACCAGGCAAGGGGAATGGCGATACAGCAGGAAAGTATGACCAGCATCACGAAATCCTTTGACAGCAGCTTCCAGAGATTGAACACCGTCGCGCCCAGCACCTTCCGAACCCCGATCTCCTTGACACGCTGCTCAGCTATGAAAGAAGCCAGGCCGAACAATCCCAGACAGGAGATAAAGACGGCCAGCACGGCAAAGAAACCCGCCAGGTGGCCGATGCGCTCTTCGTCGGCAAATTTCTTCGCATAGATGTCATCGATGAATTTGAAATCAAAGGGGCTGCCCGGATTATATTTCTTGAATACGGGTTCCATTTTGGCCAATGCTTCCCGCATCGGCATTGCCGGATTAACCCGGATGACCATATTGCCCACATACCCGCCGCAAAAGAACATCACCGGTTGTGGTTTAGCGTAAGGAGATTCCATGACCATATCTTTTACCACGCCCACTATCACATGGGGGACATTGGCAAAGATGGTGCCTTGATAGTTGACGACCTCCCCGACGGGATGTTTCAACCCCATCTGTTTGACGGCAGCCTCGTTCACAATCAACCCGCCCATCACACGGGCCGTATCCCCCGGGAAATTCCTGGAAAAATCGCGACCTTCCACCACCTGCCAGCCCACCGTATGTCCATAGTCGTAGTTCACATTGAGCGTCCCGAAATTATACGAATTGTTGGGCTCGACACCCTTCCAGTAAAAGCCACCGTTACCGGAAGATATTTCTGTAGGGAGGCTATTGGTTTCTCCCATATCCGTTACTGCTCTCGACTGCAACAGTTCCTGCCGGATGGTCTCGCCATTCTTAAACAGATCGTCCGTATTCATATTAACGGTGATAAGCCCTTCCCGGTCATAGCCGACGGGTCTGTCCTTCGCGTATTTTATCTGCCGGGAAACGATAATCGTCCCAATAATGAGTGTAACCGACACCGTGAATTGCACCACCACCAACACCTTTCGTGGGATCGCAGCGAAACGGCCGACCCGAAATGTGCCCTTAAGCACTTTGATCGGCTTGAAAGCCGATAAATAAAAGGCCGGATAACTGCCAGCGATCAGGCCGGTCAGAAAAGTGAACGTGAAGAGAAGTACCCAAAAACGACCATTGCCCCAGGGAAGGGACGTGTGTTTGTCCGCCAACTCATTGAAAAAGGGAAGGGAGATCAGCACCAGGAGGAGCGCCAGCACCAGGGACAAAAACGATACAGCGAGAGATTCGCTGATGAATTGTCCGATCAGTTGTGAACGCAGGGAGCCAATGGCCTTGCGTATACCGACTTCCTTTGCCCGCCGCTCGCTTCTGGCCGTGCTCAGGTTCATAAAGTTGATGCAGGCGAGAAGCAGCACGAAGACCCCGATGATGCCAAACAACCAGACGGTTTGTATACGGCCGCCGGACATTTTTCCGTTGGCGAACTCGTTGTATAAATGGAGCTTGTCCAGCGGGAACAAAGTGGCGTTCTCCGTATATCCCTGGATATGGCTGACCGGGGCATCCTTGATGGAAGCGGCAGCCTGTTCGATGGGGACGTTGTCCCTTACCTGGACGAATAAGGCTCCGCAATGGTTGTACCAATTGCCCTGCGGGTCCTTTGAATTAAACCAGTTCGCCTTGTTTTCCCAGGGCATGATACAAGCCATCTCATAGAAAGTGGTATTCTCCGGCAGGTCCTTATAAACGGCGCCCACTTTCAACTCAATCCCATTATCGATAAGAATGGCCTTGTTGATGGGGTCCTGCCGGCCGAAGACCGCCAGCGCCATGGACTGTGAGATCATACAAGTGGTGGGGTCTTTCAGCACGTCCCGGCCGCCTCTCACCATATCGAGCGAGAACATCTCCGGAAAATCCTTTTGTGCATACATGGCCTGGCCCGATAATTTTTGATCCCCCGATGCAATAATATGGGAACCCCCTCCTGCAACAAGGGACGTATATTTCAGATCTTTCCCGTATTTGGTACGAAGTTCGTTGCCCAGGGGCATCTGTATGGTCAGGTTGGTATAGATAGTATCCTCATGAATGTATGGAAGCACAGCAACTCTTGCCAACCGGTCATGGTGCTGGTAATAATGATCGAACTGAAGCTCGTCTGCTATCCACAGGCCGATCAACAGGGCGATGGCCATACCGAGAGCGAGGCCGATAATATTGATAGAGGAGAATAGTTTGTTCTTTAGCAGATTGCGCCAGGCAATGGTGAGATAGTTTTTGAGCATGATAAACCAGGAATTGCCAACCGTATGCCTGAATAGTATGTAATTGATATATAGCATATTATCGATCAATAAACTGCTAAACTGTCCGTTTTTGCCATAGCAATTGTACGCTTTCGATACACATTCAGGAGCCGGAGAGAGGTTTCAAGTTATTGAGTTATACCGGTTACTAATCTGGGAATAATCCGATATTCAAGAGACCTTTATGTTATGAGTGCTGGAAATTGATACGCTCTAATACGGTATGATGCGATATGATACTGACCTTGCCATGTTCCCTTGAGTACCTCCATTAGGTCCTTCGTTTCCATTCAATGAAGCGTACGATTTGCCGTTGTTTGCTGAGCATTAGAATCCCAACAATAATTTTTGCCCCAGACATTACGATGTAGGAGATTCCCGGATTTTGAACACCATAGGGCATCCGTTTTTCTTGATAATACGAAAATAAAAGACGGCAGAAATTTGGAATTTCATTGGCTACAATAAGGCCGCCAATAACAATTATTGAAATACTGAGAATCGTCGATCGGTGAATGTTCAGTTGAAAAGCCTCTTGATTAAAACCATTTTCAAGTTTCAATTTTCTGATGATGACATCTGTTCGAAAAATCAAATAAAAAGAGACGATACCGTTGGCAAAAAGTAGTAGAAGGGTCGAAACAAAGGTCCAGACAGCTTCTTGACGGCCTTCCGGCGTGGTGATCCACAAAAAAACAGACAATACTTGCGGGATAGCGGCAAGAAAATCCTGGATAAAAAAGATTCCAAGGACTTTCAGAATAATATTGAATAGGCTTCGTGGGGTCATGGGCTAAAGGCCTGTGTTTTTCTAAATTTACAGATTCCGTCTGGAAAGGAAGAACATGATGGTAATAAAGCGGCATTTCTATTCATCTGCCCTTGGTTATCAAGGGTTTTTTCTTTCTTTCTTTACCAATTTTGGCTAATTCGGGCAATAACAAGATTTAGGGCCTTACGGATCGCTGTGTTGAGGCGTAAGTCGGCGGGGCTCGGGTGAATCGATGCTGCTCACTGGTCATAATGGTTGAATTTAGGCTGAATTTATGAATTACTATCTTTACCGCTTACCGGTGAAGATCCCGAGTGGTTTTGATGGATTGGCAACGCTGATCCGGTGCGACTAAATTAGGTTGCGAATGAGGACAGTTTTAACTTCTTTACTAGCCGCTTTTACGCTTTCGCTATCAGCCCAGGGTTATTCTTTCCCGAACATTGGCCAACCTGAGGCGCAAGAGATCAGGGCTGCAATGGATACCGTTTTTGCCGCAATCGGCCGTGGCCATGTTCCGTCCGAACTCATCTCCGGGAACCAGAAAGAACTAACGCGCGAAATGCTGGAATACCTGAAAAGCCGAATGGGGGAAAGCGTAGCGCACGAGATCATCAATTGTTACCCGCTCGATACGCAGGTATATAGGGTAATGGTAGCCTGCCGTATCGCCGACTCGTTGCGGCAGATTTTTACCCTGGATGTGGAACTCCGGCAAGGCCATGCGACCGTCGATCTTCCTTTATGGCATGATACCCGTAACTGGTCTCCTGCACAGGTTGGTACCATTCGTTATTTTTATGATCATGATTTTGATCCGAATGCGGCCCGTGATTTTGATGAGTTTAACCGGCAAATAGCGAACAAGCTGGGGTTGCCGGCGGAACCCTTTGATTTCTATTTGTCGGATAATTACCAGCAGATCATGCAATGGCTCGGTCTCACCTACGACAGCCAAACGGCGGGGGAAACACGGGATGGCTTCAACATTGAGCAAACGATCTTTGCCATTCAGCATAACGAGGATTTTTCGCATGATCTGGTGCACTATTATGTTTATAAGGTGCGTACAGGTCCGCGCAATTCATATGCTGAGGAGGGAGTAGCTTACTATTGGGGCAATGCCTACTACCCGGATGCGAAGAGTCGCATGATAACGCTTGAACGGCTGAAAACAGATTTGCGTGCCTACCTGTCGGTGCACGCGGATGTAGACCTGCTTACGTTTTTCCGGCAAAACCAGCGAGGGGTATTTGGGCCTGCTAAAGAAGTTTCCGTGCGGTCTACGCTTTCCGGTGTCATAGCTGAGTATATAGAGAAAAAATATGGGACCAACGGTATTCTGCAACTGCTGAATTGCGGGGCTGGCGAAGCACATTATTTCGAGGTAACCCGATCGCTAGTCGGTATTAATGCGGTCAATTTTAATACACGCATCCGGGAATTGTTGGAGAAGTGAGCGGTGAACGTGTCGTTGCACCTTAGTAAATGAATTCTAAAATAAATTACAATTTGGAAGAAGAAGATCAACTATCAAGCGAATACACCTATTTAATGAAGATCTCGGTTATTCCGGCGTTCCTGTTTTGGCTATTCCTGTTCTGGCGCACCATAGTGGAAAAGCTGTACCTGATATCTTATATTATTGCCATTGCTATGATCCTGAGCGTCTTACAAATGCTATTCAGTGGCTTGATGCGAATAAAGCGGGTGTTTGTCCATTATTCGACCGGAGAGTTTGAAATCAGAAACCTGAGTGGCGTGGAAGAAAGAATACCCTTCAATGAGTTTGTCGGCTATACATTCAAGTTCCAACGGGTCGTGAGGCTGAAATTCACCAGGAATAGGAACCGATATTTCAGACGACCCATTGGCTTTGAGGGCAAATCAAAATCGGATATCAGAAAAAAATTACAAGAAATTCTTTCTCGCAATTCCGGTCAAAGTATGCAATAAACTTCCTCGAAATATGCATATTTTGGTTGGTTCGGCTGGCGCTTATACACATGCTATCAGCGATATTAAATTAATTTCCCTCACCATGCAACAATCCGCATTTCGGGACATCCTTAAGCAAAGAACGCCGCATGCTTAGGAATTACTTCACGATCGCCTGGAGAAATCTCTTAAAGAACAAACTATACTCCCTGGTGAATATCACCGGGCTAGCGACGGGCATGGCCGTTGCGATGATCATCGGGTTGTGGATATATGACGAGGCGAGCGCCAACCGGAATTTTTCGAATTATGGCACGCTATATCAGGTGATGATGCACCAAACCTGGGGTGAGGGGCGGGGCTCGCAACAGGCATTGCCTTACTCCCTCGGCGACGAGCTGAAGAGTAAAATTCCCGATTTCAAGGCGGTGGCGATGTGCGACTGGGGGCAGCCGCACTCCCTGGTGTATGGGGAAAAGAGGATCAGCAAGACCGGACATTTTATCGGGGAAGCGGCGGTGGACATGTTCTCGCTGAAGATACTGGAAGGAGACAGGGAGCCGCTGCATGATCCCTATTCTATTGTCCTGACCGACGAGACCGCCCATATCCTTTTTGGCAATGATAACCCCGTGGGAAAGGCGATAAAGCTGGATAATTCCACTATCCTGAAAGTCACGGCGGTAGTGGAGAAGCTGCCCAAAAACAGTTCGCTGAGTTTCGATTATCTGATCCCGTTCCAAATACAGGAACAAATATATCCCTGGGTCAAACTTTATCATAAGAACAATTGGGAAAATAACTCCTGGCAATGCTTTGCTCAACTGAATGACAACGCCACCGAAGATGGAGTGGATAAAAAGGTGAAGAACGATGTGCTTGCTCATTTCACCGATGACAATATGGTAAATCATATCAAACCGGAGGTGTTCCTTCATCCCATGTGGAAATGGCGGCTATACAGCGATTTCGATAATGGAATAAATACGGGCGGATTTATCAAGTATGTGAGAATGTTTGGGATACTGGGTTTTATTGTTTTGCTGATCGCCTGTATCAATTTCATGAATCTAAGCACGGCGCGCTCCGAGAAACGGGCGAAAGAGGTGGGGGTGCGGAAGGCGATAGGCGCGGGAAGAAGAAGATTGGTCGGCCAATTCCTGGGTGAGTCATTGTTGATCGCGGGGATCGCTTTTCTGCTCGCCCTGGTGATCGTGCTGGTTTCGCTGCCCTATTTTAACAAACTCACCGATAAGGATATGAGCCTCCAGGTCACCAAGCCGCTGTTTTGGGGTGTGATGCTGCTTTTCACGGTCCTTACCGGTCTCCTGGCGGGCAGTTACCCGGCCTTCTATCTTTCTTCCTTTAACCCTGTACGCGTGCTAAAGGGGCATCTGCGGGCGGGAAAAAGCAGCTCGTTGCCCCGTAAGATCCTGGTGGTATTGCAATTCGCCAGCTCGGTGGTGCTAATGATCGGGACGATTGTGGTTAATCAGCAGATACAATTTGGAAAGAATCAGCCGATCGGATTCAATAATAAGGGGCTGGTCTCCATAAACTGGTCAGACGATATCGAAAAGAGTTTTGATGTTATCCGAAATGAGCTGCTCCGGACAGGCGCTGTCGTTTCTATTACCCAAAGCAATTCGCCACCATCGGAGCTCTTCAGCAACAACAACGGCTGGGAGTGGAAGGGTAGCACGCCGGTTGAAAAGACAGTCTTGTTCTCGACTATCGCCACTACCTACGATTATACGAAGACAATGGGGATCAAGCTGATCGCCGGAAGAGATTTTTCGCGGGATTTTGCCGATTCCAACGGCGTCATCCTGAATCAAGCTGCGGTCAAACGCATGCATCTGGAAAACCCGGTTGGCACTATGGTGAAATGGAATGATAAGCCGATGATCATCCTGGGAGTGATACCCGATATCCAAATGGAATCTCCCTATCGTCCCATCTCTCCCCTCACCATTGTCTTCAACAAGGGCTGGGTGGGTTATATTGAAATCCGTATCAACCCCGCCATGCCCATTTCAAAGGCGATAGCCCTGATAAAGCCGGTCTTCGATAAATACAATCCGGCCTATCCATTCGAATATCATTTCGCGGACGAAGAATATGCGAAGAAGTTCAACTACGAGCAAATGGTGGGAGGTTTGGCGGCGATCGTGGCCGTTCTAGCGATCTTTATTTCGTGCCTTGGGCTATTCGGATTGGCGTCGTTCACCGCCGAACAGCGGGTGAAGGAGATCGGGGTCAGGAAAGTACTTGGCGCCAGTGTATTTAATCTGTGGCAATTGCTTTCAAAGGATTTTGTGATCCTCGTGCTTATTTCGTGCGCGATCGCAAGCCCCATTGCCTGGTATTCCATGAATGAATGGCTGAAATCCTATCCGTTAAAGACGAGCATCGGCGTGGCTATATTCATCATGGTCGCGGTGATGGCCATGCTGATCACTCTTGCAACGGTAAGCTTCCAGGCGGTGAAGGCCGCCATGGCCAATCCGGTAAGAAGTCTGCGGACGGAATAAAGGATAAATAGCGAGTTTAATCAAATATCTTTGTCAGACTTTAATAATTTAATAAAGAACAGAAGGCAGAAAGGCGCCGGCTGGATCGTTATACAATCCCTTACTCATTAATGTCATCGGCATAATAATGCGTAAACCGTTTTGCAGACACCAGCGCAGCACTTCTGTATTACGCGAAGGAAGTAGAAAGCCCGGGCCTGAAAAATTAGCAGATGCGCCAATCAATGCTTTCAGCCCGCTGTTCGTAGTTGCGATCGTATGCCCCAGAAAGCCAACCTGGGTCGTATATCCGGTAATTATTCCATTATATTCAACAATGGAAAATGTTCCTGCATTCATAGCACCTTGTAGTTCATGACCGCGGTCATGACCATGTATCTGATAACATAACTGGTTGCAGGAATTGAGGTCCGTTTCATTGCCCGGGCGAACATCATAACCAGGAAAACGAATGCCAGGTGAGGCGCCCTGAATGACAGAAATAGGTTCCCGCACATCGAATCCCAGCTTTGTGTAGAGTGCCAGGGACCGGTTATGATAAGCTGCCTGTACCAATCGCACGCCTGCAAGTCTGAGATCTTCTGCCCGGTGAAGAACCTGCTCCATCAGTCTTTTCCCTACAGTATCATTCTGACAGTTCGGGTCCACCGTTATAGGACCCACTCCTCCAATAAATTTACTCTCCCAAAGTAAATTGCTGCCGACTATTTGCCCGTCGCCTTCAGCTACCACAGAATATATGCCTGGGGTAGAAAAAGCATAGTTCATTAGCCCAACAGGCGTTTCAATATCCGGAAAATCCGGTGGAAAATGGTGCGCATCTGCAATGGCTTTAAATGCCGCGTAGCAAATGGCTCCGCATGCCCTGGCATCCTCCGGTTTTGCGGGTCGAAAAATAAGATTCATATGGAATAATTAAACTGATTAACTATGATCATCAGGTTGAAAGTAAGACGAATATCTGTATTTCCCGCCTGGCAATAGTAGTTTAATTAGGGTCCATTAATTTTTCAATTGCGGATACCAGGGGATGTGAATTTTGAGCGCCCGAAATAATTCAAAGTCACCTTGTTTTTATCATTTCCCCAAAGTATTAAATAACTATTCAAAAAACTGGCCGACGTCCACCACGGGAGCACGGTATATTCAGCTAATTTTACCGGCGACTTGCCTTCAATAAACCTGTAACTGCAGGCGGCCTCTTTGTCGAATATGAGCAGGAGTTCCAAACCTTGACTTACAGGTGGTGTTATTATTCTTTTGATTTCTGGTAGATTCGTATGAGTAGCGATCAACAAGGGTTTCTTACCTGGTATAATTTTGTATTCTTTCAATCTGCCGTTTGAAACTACAAGAAGTCCGTTGCGAGATACAATCACCTGACCCGCCTGATTTTCTTCGTGGTCGAGTAGGGCGATTCTTTTAAGGTCATTTGAATACATCCCGAGACCTTCATTTGTAAGCGCATACAGGTTGCCACCTGCAAATTGTGCGGAGATTATCGTGCCGGATTCGCAGCACGCGTTCTTATTATTTTTCTCTCCTACTACATATAAACCATTTTCACCGAACGCAGCCAGTTTGCCCCTGAACGGCAGCAGGCCATTCGTACCATCACACGGCATGCGCATTGCCAGGGCAGGGATATACGGATTGCTGATATCATATCCAAATATCTCACTATCATTGACCGTAAATACCATCGGACTATTATTGTTAACGCAGGCCAAAACCTGTTTTGTTCCTGAGGGAATACCGATTTCAGACATTGTCGCCAGTTCTTGTTGCGTTACTACCAACGATTGGTGTAATTCTCCTGTATTCATCGCTGCCTGTTCTGCTTTTTCAGGAATAATTTCTAAAAAATCTGAAGTAACTGCACGGGTCATCACGCTTGTCGTCAATGTCCCCGGCTGAACACTTTGCACAACCTGCAGATTTGTTCCCTTGGAATCTGCGATACGAATTCTTGAGCCCCTCTCCAAACCATTCACTTCAATCTGGTAGTAATGGTAGAGTTTCTGACCCGGATAAGGGTCAATACTCCACCTGGCCCTATATTTTCCTAGAAAATTATTGTTTACCATCTCCCTGCACCTGTTGAGTTGTGCTCCAATTCCCACTATCATCGCGTCAACGTCTTGTTGCGACAATGGGGGAATATCTCCAAGGGAAATCAGCCGGATTCCACCCGAAGTAGCAATAAGTAGTTGCAGGGGATAGGGACTGGCAAAATATGCATCTCCCGGATATGGAAGATCAATGGTTATCGTTGCCGGCGTTTGCGGTGCCGGAATCGAAAAGAATTTGGGAAAAATATTCAGATTGTCGCCTATGACCTGCGCATAAAATGTATACACCGGGGCAACACTGGCGGATTCTATGGTAATAATTGCTTTTACCTGTGCATAATTTTGTGGGTTGGCCTCAACCTGTTTTATAAGGGAAGGACCAATATTCGCACAGGAGAATGAAGGACTGTCCCAGAACAGAGCGGACTGAATATTAAAAATGGCTGCCGCCGTGCCCACAGGAATGGATATTAGTTGTCCCTGTAATCCAAGACCATCGGTAAAGACTTCGATCGACTCAAAGCTGAGTGATCCGAACGGTGTAGAAATAGCTTTAAAAGTCTTGTGGCAAATCAATTCGTTGTCGCTAACCTGTTTGCAATCTTCAACAGGTGGAAGATCCGGGCTTTCGGTTCCTTTTAAAATTAATATTGTTGAAAATGCGCCTATTGCCCCGGTTACCGGATTTATCAGATCGGTGAGCCATGGCATCACGATATCTGTTCCAAGGCCTATAGCAGCTCCCAGAAAGGAGGCTTCTATCGCACAGATTCCGGCGTGCGTTTTCCAGGATAACAACGTGTCAGATTTCAGATCATTTGGTGTATCTACACTAAGGGTGGAATTCACATAAACATCCGTCCAAATCGTGCATAAGGGAGTGTTGACATTCCCGCCGAATGAGCTGTTGACTGTGGCAATACCACCTGTCCCACTAAAGACACTGGATACTCCCGAAATTAAAGTGAATTGTGGATTCGGGTGCTTTTCAAAAGAGCTATAAATCTGTTCCTGCGTTTGGTATTCAATACAATCAGCATCCAGATAAACAGCATAGATGGCCCCGGTGAGCCGGCTTGTAATATTTCCGGAATAATAGCTTACCCAGTCCGCAGGTACTCCTCCCCCCAACTCCTGCCTGAAAGATAGAATGCCCATCTGCAAATTAAATGACATTCCGGTATTGATTGGTGCTTTGCTCAGGTTTCCGCCGAATGCATTGTTGGCAAGTCCTATAACCTGTTGTATTCTGCCAATAGAACTACTTGAAAAAAACCCGCCTATCCAATTTTGTAATTGTTCTTTCGTCGTTCCGAGATTATCAAGAGGGAGAGAAATTATTGAATTACTTTCGTAAGTAAGTGTCAACAAGTCTTCAAGATTTGCATCTTGATTATTTTGATTGTAATATGTTTCTGAATATTGAATGTTGTAATACACATCAACGGCAATAGTGGAAAAGACAGAAGGGTTGCCATTTGGGTGAGACTCCACATCTGCGAGATTCACCAGGACAATATTTATCGGCTGAACAAGTTGCAACAAGTTCTGAGTTTCCAGTGTAGT
>Ga0206895_1055_pt1 | contig 23209 bp, 18 predicted proteins | sample Alteio_BWOrgHeat_51_FD_152967 | JGI IMG/M metagenome (GOLD analysis project Ga0206895, IMG submission 152967) | Enriched cells from forest soil in Barre Woods Harvard Forest LTER site, Petersham, Massachusetts, United States -... | ecosystem: Environmental > Terrestrial > Soil > Temperate forest >...
CAATATCATTTACTTTCACCACCATACCATCGATCTCGTAAGGAAGGTCGTCGCGCCCGGCTTCAAATGCCAAACAATAATCGATCACCGGTTGAATACCATGCACCACGCGCTTTTCCTTTTGTGGTGAACGAAAGCCGAGTTCCCAAAGAAGCTGCAGTGAACCGGAGTGAGTGTCGAGTAAGTTGTTAGATGACAGTTGTTGGTTGACAGTTTTTTCTTTTTTCTTACTGTCATCTGTCATCCCCCACTTATCATCTCTTACAAAATAACTTACATGATATAAGAACGCATCTAAATTTCTTTGTGCAACATCTTTCGGATCTTTCATCCGCAGGCTTCCCGATGCAGCATTTCGTGGATTAGCCAGCGGCGCCAGATTTTGTGCAGCCAGTTGTTCATTATATTTTGCGAAGGAGGTTTTACTCATGATCACTTCTCCGCGTATCTCAATTACTTTCACACCATACTTTGAAAATGCTGCTGATAAAGGAATGGAACGGATCTGTTTTATATTGGTGGTAACATCCTCTCCTTCCACACCATCGCCGCGCGTGGTTGCCCTTACAAGCATATCATTTTCATAGATCAGAGAAATACTGGCGCCATCGAACTTTGGTTCAATACAATATTCAATATTTTCCAGGCCACTCAGTTCGCGCGCTTTCCTGTCGAAGTCTGTGAGGTCTTCTGCATTATAACTGTTATCAAGGCTCAGCATCGGAACCAGGTGCTGTACCGTAACAAAATTCTGATTGAGGCTGCTTCCTACACGTTGCGTGGGCGAATCGGAACTGACCAGTTCAGGATGCGCTTTTTCCGTTCTTTGCAATAATTGATATAACTGGTCGTATTCGAAATCCGATACAAGCGGCTCACTCATTACATAATAACGGTATTCATGAAAACGCAGCACATCTTTGAGTTGCGCAACATTATCCGGCGAATCTTTTTGTTCTTTTGCCGCCGGCAATAACGCCAGGGATTGTTTCTGTAATTTTTTTGTCTGATCGCTGTTATACATAAACCGGTATTGGCGGATAAAGTTAAGCCCTTACCGCATTAAAGAGAAACTGCGCTAAAAATTACCCACCAATTCCTAAACTTTGTATCTTGTCCTTCCATGAAAAACAGGGACCATAGCGCCCTGTATTTTTTTGAACAGACGACAATGACGAAGAAGAATACAACCCACGCCCCGCATGAGGAACACCTGATCAAAGATGCAGCTGAATTAGTGAAGTCGTACCCAACCGTACCCCTGACCATCGACTGTGTGATCTTTGGTTTTGAAGAGAACAAATTAAAAGTGTTGCTTATAAAAAGTGACCTCGAAATTTTTAATGGCAAACTTTCTGTACTGGGAGATTTTGTAAATGATAATGAAGAACTGGATGATGCCGCTTACCGCATTTTAAAAGAAAGAACGGGAATGAATGATGTGTTCCTCGACCAGGTTCGTGCATTTGGCCATCCCGGCCGCCATCCCGGCGGAAGGGTTATTACTATTGCGTATTGTTCGCTGCTCAATATCAACCACCATGAATTGAAGATACATGCCAACGACCTGCACTGGCATTCAGTATCCACCTTAAAAGAAATGGCGTTTGATCACAAAGAGATCGTGGAAGCCTGTTATAAGTGGTTACAGAAAAGGATCCAGGAACACCCGCTGGGTTTTAACCTGCTTGCAGATAAATTCTCACTCCGCGAATTGCAGAATTTGTATGAAGCGATCCTGGGTGTAACACTCGACCGCCGCAACTTCCGAAAAAAATTCGCTTCGATGGATCTACTCATAGATATCAATGAAATGGAACAGGATGTACCGCATCGCCCGGGCAAACTGTATAAATTCAATTTTGAAAAATATGAGAAGAATAAAAGGAAATGGGTAGGGATCGATTTTTAGACAATTTGAAAATGTGACAACTTGAAAATTGCGAACAGCCAGCCTTTAATTATTTATATTATCATCAGGGATTCCGTTACATTTACAAACCAACCTATAACTCTCGGCTGTTTGAATATGCGCATTTTCAAATTTTCAAATTACCCCATTGTTCTAATTATGTTACATTCAATGACAGGTTACGGAAGAGCGGAACAAACACTTGCTGATAAAACTTACCTGGTAGAAGTGCGTTCACTGAACGGAAAACAATTTGATCTCAGGTTGAATATCCCGGCCTTATTAAAACCATTTGAGTTTGAAGTGCGGAACCTGCTGAATGAAGGATTGCAGAGAGGAAGTGTAGAATGTAATATCAGCATTAAACAAAATGGCGCAAGCAAGCCGGTATCGATCAATACAGATCTTGCCAAAGCCTATTTTGAACCCGTTGCACAGCTGGCCAATGAATTAAAATTGCAGACCGGCGATATACTCAGCACCATTTTAAAATTGCCCGATGTAATTACACCATCCACTGAAATGCTGAGTGATGACGAATGGAAATGTTTCGAAAAAGTTTTGAAAGAAGCCATCACACAATTAAATACACACAGGGTTGACGAAGGCAGGTCGATAGAAGCAGACCTTGTTCTGCGGGTAAACAATATTGAAGCATACCAAAAAGAGATCGCCGAACTGGAGCCTTTGCGCAGAACCAAAATAAAAGACGGCCTGGTAAAAGTGCTGGAAGAAAATGCAGGCAAAGAAAATTACGATGCCAACCGTATGGAGCAGGAACTGATCTATTATATCGAGAAAATAGATATCAGCGAAGAACAGGTTCGTTTAAAAAACCACTGCGATTATTTCAGGGCCATACTCGCTGAAAAAGAAACCAGCAAAGGAAAAAAACTCTCATTCGTTCTCCAGGAATTTGGCCGTGAGATCAATACCACCGGCTCCAAAGCATACGATTCAACCATACAGAAATGTGTGATACTGATGAAGGATGAATTGGAAAAAGCAAAGGAACAGATCTTGAATGTGTTGTAAGCTGCGAGCTTTGAGCTATGAACGGTGCCATGAGATTTTAGTTAATTTACCTAAACGAATTCTGCTTAAAGCTTATAGCTAATAGCGCAAAGCTCACAGCTTTCTTTATCTTTGTATAAATCCTTTTAGTGAAAAAATTCTTTGGCTATATATCTATTCTCCTGTTAATAGCCGGCTGCAATACCCTGGATGTGTTTGAAAAAACGGTTTCTTTTTCCACACATGAATGGAAGGCAAATGATAAGCCCGGTTTCAGTTTTGCTATTGAAGACACAACTTCCGCTTATAATATTTATGTGATCATCCGTCATGAAGATGCCTATCACTTTAATAATCTCTGGCTCAACATTACTACACAGGCGCCGCATGATACGTTAAAAACACAACTCATCAACATCACGCTCGCTGATAATAAAAAAGGCTGGCTGGGAACGGGTATGGATGATGTGTTTGATACGCGTGCCCGCATCACACGCCAACCTGTTAAACTCAAAAAAGGCAATTACACATTTGTACTGCAACAAAACATGCGCGAAGAACCGCTGCAGTTTGTTTTGAATGCGGGTATCAGGGTTGAAAAAGTAAAACCATGAAACGGCGTATGTTAAAGCTGCAGAAGCTGGCCATCGTTTCAGTAGTGTATTGGATATTGCTGACTTATATGGTGGCTGCGCTTTCATGGTGGTTCATTGCATTGGAAAACCAAAATGAAGACATCACCAATATCCGCTTGAATGAACTGAAAAAAGATGATCCGGCCTATTATACCCAATACATTGAAATAGAAGAAGCGCGAAAAAGAAAAACAGCACAATACATCGGCGAAGGGTCTACCTTTCTTGCATTGATATTGGTTGGGGCAGTATTTGTTTACCGTGCAACACGCCGCCAGCTGAAGCTTACACAACAGCATCAGAATTTTATGATGGCCATCACACACGAATTAAAAACACCGATCGCCATTACACAATTAAATTTAGAAACATTACAGAAAAGAAAACTGGATGAGGAGAAACAACAAAAGCTCATCAGTAATACTTTGCAGGAAGCCAACCGCCTGAATACCCTATGCACCAATATATTATTTGCCTCGCAGCTGGATGCCGGCGCATATCAATCCAATAATGAAGAGATCAATTTTACCGATCTGGTGGAAGGTTGTGTGGATGATTTCAAAAACCGTTTCCCGCAACGTGCGATCGTTGAAGATATTTCAGAAAGTATTTACCTCGATGGTGAAACCCTGCTCTTACAAATGCTGGTAAATAATCTGATAGAAAATGCATTGAGATATTCTCCCAAAGGATCGGCGGTAACGGTTTCACTTTCTGAAATGAACCGGAAAATAAAACTCACCGTAAGCGATGAAGGAATGGGTATTGCAGACAATGAAAAGAAAAGAATATTCGAAAAGTTTTATCGCAGCGGCGATGAGAACACACGGAAAACAAAAGGCACCGGGCTTGGCCTGTATCTTTGCAGGAAGATCATGGAAAGTTATAATGGCTACATTTCTGTGACAGACAATCATCCAACAGGCAGTAGCTTTACCGCTTTGTTCCAACAGCCATGAAAGAAACAAAAGCAACCATATTATTAGTGGAGGATGAAGAAAACCTTCATGAAGCGCTCAGGCTGAACCTTGAGCTGGAAAATTATGAAGTAGTATCGGCATTCAATGGAACTGAAGCGTTGAAAAAGATCAGCAGCGAATATTTTGACCTTATCATCATGGATATCATGTTGCCGGAAGTAGACGGCATCAGCGTTACAGAAACGGTGCGGGTAAATAATAATGAAGTGCCTATTTTGATATTAAGTGCGAAGAACAGCAGTGCAGACAGGGTTCTGGGATTAAAGAAAGGCGCCGATGATTATCTCACCAAACCATTTAACCTCGAAGAATTATTGCTGCGTGTAGATAAGCTGATAGAGAAGAGCAAAAAAATGCAGGTAAAAGAAAGCATTGGCGATATATACGAGTTTGGCAATAACCGGATCGATTTTAAAGCACAGGATGCCATTGCATGGAACGGACAAAAAGTAGCGTTGAGTAAAAAAGAAGCAATGCTGTTAAAACTGCTCATCGAAAATAAAGGCGATGTAGTAACCCGCGAAAAAATATTGCAGGTGGTTTGGGGTTATAATGTTTATCCAACCACGCGAACCATTGATAACTTCATTCTCAGTTTCCGCAAATATTTTGAAGAAGACAGCCGCAACCCTAAATATTTTCATTCTGTTCGTGGTGTAGGTTATAAATACACGGATTAGCGAATTGATGATTTCTTTGCGCCTCAGCGTCTCTGCGGTAAAAAAATATTCGAAATAATCGCCTGTTGAACTTTTAAACCCGTTTCACCGCAGAGGCGCGGAGACGCAGAGTATTTAAATGGCACAACATGTTAACGCATTAATTCGCCGATCAAAAACAATAAACCTCCCGTTTTTACGTTTGCTATTTGCAAATAATTCCTACATGTCGCTACAAACATTGATCGATTTTTTAGAGCCGGTAAACATCGCACAGCTTTCCAATGACGAGGGGTTTAAAGACACACAGCTTGGTAAACATATTGCCGTATATGATGAATCATTTCCTGATATAACCAATGCCGATATGGTTCTCGTTGGTTGTGGCGAGATGCGTGGCGCCGGTTTGCAATACACCAACACAGATTCGCCCAATGCGATACGTTCAGAATTCTATAAGCTGTTTCACTGGCACAACGAAGTAACAGTTGCCGATCTCGGCAACGTAAAATGCGGCGCTACCCTGCAGGATAGTTATGCGGCGCTCAGAACAGTTGTACGCGAATTGGTTGAGCAGGAAAAAAAAGTGGTTATCATCGGCGGCTCGCATGATAATACGTTTGCACAATACCAGGCGTATGGCTCTATGAGTAAGATCATCGATGCGGTTTGTATTGATTCGCGCATCGACCTTGATATGGATAGTGTATTGGCGGCCGATAATTTTTTAGTGGAAATGTTTACGGGTGTTCCCAACCACCTCAAACATTATACGCATATTGGCTTTCAAAGTTATTTTATGCATCCGCAAATGCTGGAAACGATTGATAAGCTCGGGTTCGATTGTTTTCGTGTGGGTAAGGCAAAAGAGATGATCGAAGAAATGGAACCGCCCATCCGCAACAGCGAGTTAGTAAGCTTTGATATTGCGGCAATACAACATGCACATGCACCCGCCAATCATATCACACCAAATGGTTTTAACGGAGAGGAAGCCTGCACATTGATGCAGTATGCAGGCATGAGCAAACACTGCACCAGCATTGGTTTGTACGGTTATATTCCGGAACAGGATCATCATCAGTTAACAGCCAAACAGATCTCGCATATGTTATGGTATGTGATGGATGGCATCAGCAAGTCCAAACACGAAGCATCACTCGATAACCGCAGTGAATTTGATGAATTCAATATTGCATTCGCAGAAGTAGAAACCGTTTTCCTCCGCAGCAAACGCACCGGCCGCTGGTGGATGCAGTTACACGATGGAAAATATGTAGCCTGCAGTTATGCCGATTATTTAACAGCGGGTAATAATGATATTCCTGAGAGATGGTTAAGGGCGGTGGAGAGAAGTTGAGTTAAGTTTTATTTTTTACCCCCGGCCCCTGGAGGGGAGCTGGGAGTTACTTGTAAAAAGAAATGCGGCTCATTTAATGAGCCGCATTTCTTATAAATCCTTTAATCCCCCTTTAGGGGCAGAAGAAGATAAAACAAATAAAAACTCTTACCAGATCTTCGTCCTCTGATCCTTTGGTTTATACATCGCATCTCCCGGTTTTACATTAAATGCATCATACCATGCATCTATATTCGTAACCGGTGCATTGGCGCGGTGTTCGCCGGGTGAGTGCGGGTCGGTCAATATCAATTGCGCAGAAGTTTCCGGCAAAGTATTATTTCTCCAGATCTGCGCCCAGCTTAAAAAAAAACGTTGTTGTGGTGTAAAGCCATCTATCTTTTTTCCTTTCTTAAACTCATCCGTTTTGGTGAATGCTTCATACGCCATACTCAAACCACCAAGATCTGCAAGGTTTTCTCCTAATGTCAGTTCTCCTTTTACGTGTATGGAATCCAGCACAGTAAGTGCATTGTATTGCTGCACCACTTCATTTGCTTTGGCTTTGAACTTATCTGCATCGGGTTTGCTCCACCAGTCTTTTAAATTTCCAACTGCATCAAACTGTCTTCCCTGGTCATCAAAACCATGCGTCATTTCATGGCCGATCACCGCAGCAATACCACCATAGTTCACTGCATCATCCGCACCAAAATCAAAGAATGGGAACTGAAGTATACCGGCAGGAAAGGTAATGTCGTTGTTTGACGGATTATACGACGCATTGATCGTTGGTGGTGTCATGCCCATTTCTTTTCTGTCAACAGGCTTGCCCATCTTTCCTACATTAAAATTATAGAACCAGATACTTGCGCTGCGTACGTTGGCAAAGAAATTATCTTTCGATGCAGTAATGCCATCATACGTTCTCCATTTATCCGGGTAAGCGATCTTCTTCGCAATCGCGTTTAATTTTTCCAGCGCTTTTACTTTGGTGTCCTCGCTCATCCAGTCAAGATGTGTAATGCGGTCAGCAAAAGTGGCCTGCAGGTTATCAACCATCTTAACCATATAATCTTTTGCTTCCGGTTTAAAGTATTTCTGTACATATAATTCGCCAACCATATCGCCCATCATTCTGTCTATCAAACCACTCATACGCTGCCAGCGTGGTGTCTGTACTTTCTGTCCTGTCTGCACGCTGTTGAATTCAAAATCCGCTTTTACAAAAGCGCTGCTTAAATAAGGGGCTGCATTTTTGATCAGGTTCCAGCGTAAATAACTTCTCCATTCACTTGCAGGAATAGAAACCAGCATCCCATCCACCGTTTTCATGAACTCCGGATTGCCTACCAGTATGCTGTCTGCACCATTGATCTTTGCATCTTTCAGCAAAATATCCCAACGCATGTTTGGTGTATTCGTATTGAAATCAAGCACAGAAAATTTATGATAGGTTGCATTCGGGTCGCGCATCTGTAAGCGGCTCATCTGCGCTTTGGCCAGCATGGTTTCGATCTTCAGAACGGCTGCTGCACTTGCTGCAGCTGTTGCCGGATCTTCATCAACCAGCCCGAACATTTTCTGCAAGTATGTTTTATACGCATTGCGGATAGTTGTGCTGCGCGTATCGTCTTTTAAATAATAATCCCTGTCAGGCAAAGTGGTTCCTCCCTGGTTGATGGAAGGGATATACTTCATTACATTTTTCCTGTCGGGTCCAACATTCATGTTAAACAAAGCGCCACCGGCGCCGTTCACACGCATATAAGTGATCTCGCGCAAAACATCTGAAGTGTTGTTAATGGCATTCATCCTGTCAAGGTCTGCTTTGATCGGCTGATAACCTTTTGCGTCTATCGCAGCGCTATCCATGCCACTCGAATAAAAATCGCCGATGATCTGTGTCTTGCGGTCGCGGCCTGTATTTTTTGCAGCGTCTTCCAAAAGCGTTTGTAAACGTTTAGAACTTTCTTCTCTCAGTTCATCAAAACTGCCCCAGCGTGTTTTGGATGCGGGCACGGGGTTATTCTTTACCCAGTTGCCATTGGCATACTTGTAAAAATTATCACCGGGTTTTACTGTAAGATCCATATTGGCCTTATCAATGTATTTCGGTTTCTCTTTTGATTTGATCCCACCGGTGTTTGCAAAAGCGCAGGTACCGGCCAACAGCACTCCCGCTGCCAACAAAACGGTATTAAATTGTTTTTTCATGTATCGCATAGTTTTTTTGAGGACGTTAATTTAATAAATACCATCCAACAACTGCGTAAAAGTTTACGAATGAACTAAATTACACAACACTTAAGTGTTAAAAATGAAAAAAACAAACCTATTTTTCTTTGCGTCCCTTTGTTTGTTAGTATTTGCCTCTTCCTGCAGTGTACAGAAACAGATAGCCAAAGAAGCTAAACAGGATATTTTAACCAATGCCGATTTTGCACCTGCACATGTTGGTATCAGTTTGTATGATCCGTCCACGCAACAATATTTGTATAATTATCAGGGAGATAAATTTTTTGTACCTGCCAGCAACATGAAATTATTTACCTGCTATGAAGCGATGAAAACTTTGGGCGATAGCCTGGTGGCGCTGCGTTATGTAAACAAAGGCAATGGAACGATAGAAGTGGAAGCAAACGGCGATGCGAGTTTTTTATTGAACGATTTTAAGAATCAGCCTGCCTATGATTTTCTGAAAAAACAAAAAAGAATATTGCTGACAGATGAGAACTGGAAAGACAATGGGCTCGGCGCCGGCTGGGCATGGGATGATTACAATGCAGATTATATGGCAGAAAGAAGTGTGATGCCGATCTACGGAAATACTGTGCGGTTTACACAGGCAACAACACTTAAAGCAATACCCGATTATTTTCAACAGCCAATGCTCGAAGAAGCTGCAGCTAATGCAAAAGGAAAATTCAGCGTAAGAAGAGAATTCGGAACAAACACATTTACGGTACGGCCCTCGGCAAATAAATTCAATGCGGCGGATGTTCCTTTTTACACGGCAGGAAATAAAGTGCTGATCGAATTATTGAATGATACATTACATACAAAAGTGGAACTGGTACATGTAAAGATAGACCGCCTGCCCGATGTGGTAAAAGTATATTCACAACCCACAGATTCTTTATTAAAGATCATGATGCACCGCAGCGATAACTTTTTTGCCGAACAGACCTTACTCATGTTAAGTAATGAAAAATTAGGTATGATGAGTGATTCACGCATCATTGATACTTTATTAAAAACAGATTTGAAAGATTTGCCACAAAAACCTAAATGGGTTGATGGCAGCGGCCTCAGCCGCTACAACCTTGTATCGCCGCAGGATTTTATCTGGGTACTCACACAAATGAAAAACGAATTCAATTGGAGCCGCATCACCGACATTTTAGAAACCGGTGGCAGCGGCACTATCAGCAGTTATTATAAAAATTATGCGGGCCGCATTTACGCAAAAACCGGAAGCTTAAGTAACCACATTGCCTTAAGCGGTTACATCACAACAAAAAAAGGCAAACAACTTATTTTTTCAGTGCTCGTAAATGCACACCAAACATCTGCGGCCAATATCAGAAAAGGAGTGGAGAAATTTTTGACCGCAGTGATGGATAAATATTAATTCGGTAATGATTTTCTTTCGTCACCTGTCAACTAACATCTCCCTTTATCTCCCGAACATCCTGTCTAAATAATCTTCCTTAAACTCTAAATAGGTCGGGCTGCCTGTTGGTGTTACATTCGGGCTGCCGCATGTAAACAATTCTTCCACCAGCACAAGCATTTCTTTTTGTGTTAATGATTGCCCTGCTTTGATCGCCTGCTGCCGCGCCATGCACCGGACTAATTTTTCGCGTTTACTGAATTTAATATCGCTGCTGAAATGTTTGAACTGTTCGATCAGCAGCTCGATTGAATTTTTTTCATTGCCCGGCTGTACATCTGCAGGAATTCCCTGTATCACAAAGCTGTTACTGCCAAAAGGTTCTACATGATAACCGATCGAAAGCAGGTCTGGTAAAAGATCAGTAAGCAAAACCGCATCAGCGCCGGCCAGTTCAAGCGTTACAGGAAACAGGCTTCTTTGGGTTGGCATCTGTTGTCCATGTGCAGCGATGCCATACCGCTCATATAAGATCCTTTCATGCGCCAGTTGCTGGTGCACCAAAATAAATCCACTGCTGGTTGATGCGATGATGTAAGTGTTATGCAATTGTAGCAAAGTTGTATCTGGAAGAACATGTAAGGTTTGTAGTTTGTAGTTTGTGGTCTGTAGTTGTTCAGCATTGCGTGTGGGTTGCATTTCAACTCCCCCTTCAGAGCCTGTCCCGCCTGGGCGGGGGGGTTGAGGGATAAAAAAATCCTTCCAATGCTTCAATTCATTCTTATCATCACCCTCAATAAAATGGGCCTGATTTTTTTGCGTAAATGTTTTGAAGAGGTTGGACGATGTGGCCGCATCTTTTTTATCCGTGGTAAATGGTTTGCTCACAGCATCCAGGCCCTGGATCTCTGCATTCAATGTAAAATCAAGCGATGGCGCAATACTGAATTGCGCGAGTGCATGTTTTACCGCAGCCTGTACAAATGCATAAATAATTTTTTCATCCTCAAACTTTATTTCCTGTTTGGTTGGATGTACATTGATATCAACCTGCGATGGATCCAGGTCGATATATAAAACATAACTCGGAAAACTATCTTTCGCGATCATCTCATCAAACGCACTATTCACGGCATGATTGAGGTAGGCGCTTTTAATAAAACGGCTGTTCACAAAAAAATACTGATCGCCTCTTGTCTTGCGCGCCGTTTCCGGTTTACCCACAAAACCATAAATATTCATGTAATCGGTTTCTTCATTCACACTCACCAGGCGTGCATTATACGGGGTGCCCAATATCTGTACAATGCGTTGTTTTAAACTTCCCGCTTCCAGATGAAAAACTTCCTGCCCGTTATTCGTCATCGAAAAAAATATTCCCGGAAATGCCATCGCCACACGGATAAATTCTTCCACTATGTGCCGCATTTCTGCTGCATTGCTTTTCAAAAAATTTCTCCGCGCAGGAACATTGAAAAATAAATTCTTCATGCTGATACTTGTTCCTTCATTACACGCACACAGTTCCTGTTTGATCACCTGGCTGTTCTCAATTTCAATATAAGTACCCAACTCATCATCCGCACGGCGTGTTTTTATTTCTACCTGTGCAACAGCCGCAATAGAAGCCAGCGCCTCGCCACGAAATCCCATTGTTTTTATCCTGAAAAGATCATCGATGCTTTTGATCTTGCTTGTTGCGTGCCGTTCAAATGCCATACGGGCATCGGTTTCACTCATGCCTTTGCCATTATCTATTACCTGTATCAATGCTTTTCCGGCATCGGTTAAAAACAAACGGATCTGCGTTGCGCCGGCATCGGCTGAATTTTCCAGCAATTCTTTTACCGCACTGGCAGGGCGTTGTATCACTTCGCCAGCTGCTATCTGGTTGGCAATATTGTCCGGTAATAAATGTATGATATCAGCCACTCAACTGTTTGTTTGGTATAGTCTGCGAAAATACGGATAAGTCTGGAGTTAGAAGACTGGAGTTAGAAGACTGGAGTTAGAAGACTGGAGTTAGAAGTCTGGAGTCTGCTTAACAGTTAAAGTATATTATAAAATCTTAACACCAGTCTCCAGACTCCTAACTCCAGACTTTATAGTAAATTTGCCCTTCAAATTATAAAAATGGTATTAAGCGCAGATATTAAAAAATTAGAAAGGCATTTTGTGCCAAAGGATTTTGTTATGACAGACTGGGCCTCTCTTGAGCCATTCTTTAAAGACCTTGCAGAACGACAATTGGATTCTCCTGCCAGTCTCGAAAAATGGTTGAAAGACATGAGTGAAATGGAAGCCGTAGTTAGTGAAGACGCCTGCTGGCGCCAGATAAAAATGACCTGCGATACAACCGATAAATCGCTCGAAGAAGCATTCACTTATTTCTGGATGGAAATACAACCGAAACTAGAGCCATATGCTGATCTTCTCAACCGTAAACTAATTGACTGTCCCTTTACCAAAGAACTCGACCAGAAAAAATATTTTCCTTACCTGCGCAGAGTAAAAAAAAGTATTGAACTCTTTCGCGAAGCGAATATTCTATTGCAGGCAGAATTGAATGTGATGCAACAACAATACGGCGCCATTGCCGGAAAGATGACGGTAGAAGTAAACGGCCAGGAATACACATTACAACAAGCCGCAAAATTTTTAGAGAGCCACGACAGGAACTTACGCGAAGAAGTATACCGTAAGATCCAGGAAAGAAGGTTGCAGGATCAACAGGCCATGCATGATCTATATACACAACTCATTCAGAAAAGAAATGAAGTGGCAAAGAATGCAGGCTTCGCCAATTACCGCGATTACAAATTTGTTGAGCTGGGAAGATTCGATTATACAAAAGAAGATTGTTTCCAGTTTCATGAAGCGGTAAAGCTGCATGTGCTTCCTTTGATCGAAAAAATTTATGCGAAGAAAAAACAAAAACTAGGGCTGGATATTTTACGCCCATGGGATACAGAAGCAGAACCCGACGGCACACAGCCGTTAAAACCGTTTACCGACGGCAAAGAATTATATGAAAAATCAGTTCAGTGTTTTGAAGAACTAAATCCATTCTTTGCAGATTGTTTGCGCAAGATGCACGAGTTAAAACATTTTGATCTCGAAAGCCGCAAAGGCAAAGCGCCCGGCGGGTATAACTGCCCGCTTACAGAAAGCGGAGCGCCATTTATTTTTATGAATGCTGCCGGACAAATGAGCGATGTAACTACCATGGTTCACGAAGGCGGCCATGCTATTCATTCCTTCCTGGCACATAAATTAGAACTCAGTGCATTCAAAGAATATCCGATGGAAATTGCAGAAGTGGCGAGTATGGCCATGGAACTTTTCAGCATGAATCATTGGGAAGCATTCTTTGATAATGCAGAAGATCTCACCCGCGCCAAAGAACACCAGCTCGAAAGAACGATCACCATTTTTCCATGGATCGCCATCATAGATAAATTTCAACACTGGGTATATGAAAATCCCCAACACACCATTGAAGAAAGAACCACACGATGGATGGAAATATTAAAAGAATTTTCTACCAACAGCATCGATTATACCGGCCTCGATACATACCGCGAGATCGGCTGGCAGCGACAGTTACACCTGTTCGAGGTACCATTTTATTATATCGAATACGGTATTGCACAGTTAGGCGCCATCGGTTTATGGATGCAGTACCGCCAGAACCCGCAACAGGCATTACAGAATTACATCAACGCATTAAGCCTAGGCGGAACAAAAACATTACCCGAATTATATGCAGCGGCAGGATTAAAATTTGATCTGTCGCCAGAGCATATCAAAACATTGATGGAGTTTACGGCAACGGAGATGGATAAGTTGAATTGATTGCAGGATAGTTTCACGCAAAGAAGCAAAGAAAATAAATGCGCTGAAAAAATCTTTATCGTTTGTCTCTACCCTTGGCTCCCTTTGCGCCTTTGTGTGAAAAAATGCTACCTGTTAATTTATCACGTATTCAGAATAGTAGAATGTAATAATAAAAACAAAAAACGCTACCAACCGGTAGCGTTTTACAATTAATTTTCTTTAGGCGGCTCCTTCGCAGGCCCCTGCTGCCTCGGTTCTTGTGGTGGCCTCTGCTGTTGCGGCCCACGGTTCTGTTGCGGCGGCCTCGGCCCTTGCGGACGCTGTCCTCCCTGTTGCGGCCCACGGTTTTGCTGCGGCGGCTTCGGCCCTTGTTGACGTTGCTGCTGCCCTCCTTGCCCTCTTTCTCCTCCTTGTCCTCTTTGCCCCTGCGGCCCACGGTCATTTCCGCGCGGTTGATTCTGATTTCCGCCACGGTTATTATTGCCACGTTCCTGGTCGCGCCTGCGCCGGTCGTTCTTCTCCAATGTTTTTAAACTGATCTGTCCAACCAGGTCAACAAATGCCGGCTCCACTTCTTTTTGTTTGCCGGTAATTTCAACAGGTTGCAGTTCATCTGCTTTTTGCCCGCGTTGATTCAACTGCTTGATCTCTTTTACACGTTGTATCGTAAGCGGGTAATGTTTAGAATTATTCGGCAGTATGTACCACATCAGATTCTTAAAAATATCTTTTTTGATCAAATGCGCTGTGCCCATTGCCGTATCTAATGTTTCAGCATAATCAGGAAATTGTTGTAAGGCATCTAAGTAAGTATCGAGCTCATAATTCAAACAACATTTCAAACGCCCGCACTGGCCGCTCAATTTGGTTTGATTGATCGATAAATTCTGATAACGTGCCGCAGTAGTGTTCACACTTTTAAAATCATTCAGCCAGGTGCTGCAACAAAGTTCGCGGCCGCAACTGCCGATCCCGCCCACTTTCGCGGCTTCCTGCCTGATGCCGATCTGGCGCATCTCAACCTTCACTTTAAAATCGCCCGCATATACTTTGATCAGTTCGCGAAAATCAACACGGTCATCAGCCGTATAAAAAAACGTTCCTTTCTTGCCATCGGCCTGTATCTCCACTTCACTCAGCTTCATCTGCACATTCAGTTGTCGTGCAATGGCGCGGCTGCGTGCGAGGATCTCTTTTTCACGGCTCTTGCTTATCTGGAAAACCTCAATATCCCTGTCGGTACTCCGGCGAAGGATCTTTTTCATATCCGGGCTAAACTCATCAACGCCTTTTTTCTTTAACTGTAAACGAACCAGTTCGCCGGTAAGGCTCACTTCGCCCACATCAAAACCACTCACGCCTTCCACGCTTACATAATCGCCTTTATCAAAATATTGTAAAGTGGTGTTGCGGTAAAATTCTTTGCGGCTGCCCTGTTTAAAACTGATCTCGATCACTTTACAGGTGCTCTCAGGGTCGCTGAACGGAAGGTTCAGCAGCCAGTCGTGCACATTCAGCCGGTTACAGCCGCCCGTGCTGCAGCCGCCATTGCTTTTGCAACCGCCCGGTTTGCCGCCATCTTTCGAGGAACTACATGATCCACATCCCATATCGTAACTGATAAGTAGTTAGTAAATAAAAATAAGGGAATGGTTGGGCGGGCTATAGTACTGCTATGATGCTTCCGTTGTGTCACTCACTTCAACTTCCGGTTCGCTGTGCAGCGACTGTTGAATGGATACCACAAAATATATTGATAAGCGTTTCACAGTTCAAGTGTTTCTGTTGGTTCAGGTTGTACAGCAAACCAATTCCACACGCCTCCCCAAAATCCTCCCCACTGCCTCCTGCCATCTAACAACTGTTATCTAACAACTATCATCCGGCCCGGCTATCCCATCAAAATTAGGGTTTTGTTCTGAATGATATGGTACAGTTTAATAGTTAATGCCTGGAACAACATTTTGGCGTTAGCATTGCGTTCCACGTAATAAGCCGCCCTGTCCAGCTCCTCAATAATACCCTGCTGCTGGCTAACTGACGCAATTTTGTTCAGCCTTTGCGCAAAATCCTTCTCATTATCACCCAATAATACATTATCCGCCCCCAAAACCTTTATCCGGATACTCTGCTCCAGCAGGTGGTTGAAATAGCGGAGAAACTGTTTTTGTTTTTCACGGCCCAGCTTGCTTACCTCTTCCGTAAATTTTATTTGCGCTATCGGCCCGCCCTTTAAAGTGGCATTCAGCCATTCGCGAAGAAGGCTCTGCCAGTCCTCATCCGCATGCTGCATCAACTGCAAAGCCTCGCGGTAGTTTCCTTCGCAAATACCGGCTATCTGCCTGGCGGCTTCGGGTGTGGCTTTGGCTCTTTCGGTTAATGCCTTTTCCACGTCACTATTTTCAAGCATAGGAATTTTTACCAGCTGGCAGCGGCTTAAAATAGTGGGCAGGATCTGTTCATCATTTTCTGCAACCAATATGAATAATGTATTAGGCGGCGGTTCTTCTATCAGCTTTAATAATTTATTTCCTTCTTTGCCCAGGTATTCAGGCATCCATAACAACAACACTTTGTACTCGCTCTCAAAACTTTTTAAACTGAGCTGGTGAATGATGTGGTTACATTCATCGGCAGTAATATTGCCTTGTTTGTTATCCGCACCAATAAACTGGAGCCAGTCGTATACATTTCCGTAAGGGTATGATTTAATAAATTCCCTCCACTCACTGATATAATCGGCGCTCACAGGTTTATCGCCGCTCTTTCTCGGGATAACAGGATAAGAAAAATGCAGGTCGGGATGTATCAGTTGCTCCGCCCGCTGAAAAGAAGTTTGGGAGGAGATATTGTCAGGATGAATAAAAGCAGGCACTGGTTCCAAAGCGCTCATCCCGCCAAACAGATCTTCCACAACGGGCGAAGGTTGCGGAAGCGAAACGATGTATTGAGCAAATGCAAGAGCCAGTGGCAATGCGCCGCTGCCTTCCTTGCCAAGAAAAAGCAATGCATGGCTCAACCTGTTCTGCTCAACCATTTCGGCCAGGTGTTGTTTGGTTGCCTGCTGGCCAATTACATCTTTAAACTGCATCGCGGATTACTGGGATTTATGAATGATTGTGTAGCTGCCAAAAGTAACGGATATTAAAAATAAAAAAAGAGGATGTTACAAACATCCTCTTTTCAAAATCATATTTTAAATCCGCGAAATCTGTGATCCTATTTCAGGTATTTCAGGATCTCCTCACTATCCGGCGTTACTTTACTTGGAAAGTAAGCGATCATTTTTCCATTCTCATCCAATAAGAATTTATTGAAGTTCCAGGCAATGGTTGCATCCAATACACCGTTCTCTGATTTATTTGTGAGCCATTTGTAAATAGGCGCGGTATCATCTCCTTTTACGCTGATCTTGCTTGCCAAAGGAAATTTCACGCCAAATCTTGCTTTGCAGAATTCCTGGATCTCTCCATCACTGCCAGGTTCCTGTGCGCCGAAATTATTGGCAGGGAAACCAACGATCACCAATTTGTCTTTGTACTCTTCATACACTTTTTCCAGGGCCTCATATTGCGGCGTATAACCACATTTTGAAGCAGTATTCACTACCAATATTTTCTTGCCTTTGAATTTTGAAAAATCAATCGTGCCGCCTTCAATCGATTTTACTTTAAAAGTGTGGATGGATGGATCCCCCGGAAGGGTAAATGCGCTGAGCATGGCAACAACAGCGATGGTTAAAAGGTATTTCATATTGTATGTTTTTAGTAAAGAGAACCTAAATATAAAAAAGGTTGAGCGAATTTGGATAAATGGTTACACAAAATCGGTGTACGCCTGTAATTGATACACGCAAAACCCAATAATAACTGCAATGGCAGTTCTTATAACTTTCCGCTATGCCCCTAAACATAAAACTATATCGTGTAAGCTGCCGCCGCAATACTCAGCCTTGCCCCATCAGTCTTTGCTATCAGCGAACCACAGGCTTCCAATGTGGCGCCGGTGGTAATTACATCATCTACCAGTAAAACATGCTTGTTTTGAAGCAGATCCGGGCGGGTAACTTCAAAAACGCCTTCCATATTCTGCCAGCGGCTTACCCGGTTCTGGTGTGTCTGGGTTTCGGTAAAACGTGTCCTGCCGACAGCATCTTTCAAAACAGGCTTATGCCAAACACGGCTGATCCCCTCGCATATTAATAACGCCTGGTTATAGCCGCGCATATATTCTTTCTTCCGGTTTAATGGCAATGGTATCAATGCATCAACATCATCAAACCTTTTCGATAGTATGAGTGATTGCCCCATCATACGCCCTAAAAAATAACCGGCTTCTTTATTGTTCCTGTATTTTAACTGAACAAGCAGATGCTGCAGCAAAGAATCTTTTGTAAAATAGTAAGCGGCGCCTGCATGTACAACATCACACCTGCCATAAAACAATTTTTCAATGGGATTGAAAGGGTTTGTAAAAAAATCTGTTGCCGGTAAACGTTGTGTGCAACGGGTGCATAGAAATTGTGTATCATATAAAATATCTGAACCGCAACCTTCGCAGTTGTGCGGGTAGAATAAATGCAAAAAATCAGGCAGGTATTTTTTGGAGAACGACAGCATCAAGCAAATTTCGTGATACTGTTAATTGCACGGTTACGTATTTACCGCAGGTAAAGTTGTAAGTTTTAAGTAATAAGTTTTCTTACGTCCCTTACTTATAACTTATTACTTACAACTTAAAACAATTGCTGATAAACCTCATCCACCCTGCTCAATGCTGTCACATTGATCTTATATGCTTTGGGGTCAAAACTTTTTTTGTTATAGCGCGATACGATGATCTTTTCAAAACCTAATTTTTCTGCTTCAGCGATCCGTTGTTCTATTCTGTTCACCGCACGTATCTCACCGTTTAATCCTACTTCACCTGCAAAACAAATATGTGCAGGCAGCGGAACATCTTCATACGATGAAAGCAATGCACAGATCACCGCAAGATCGATCGATGGGTCCTCCACTTTAATGCCACCCGCAATATTGATAAACACATCTTTCATTCCAAACTGGAAACCGCCGCGTTTCTCCAGTACCGCTAATAATAATTGTAAACGCCTCAGGTCAAAACCGCTTACCGTTCTTTGCGGTGTGCCATATACGCTTTGTGTTACCAGCGCCTGCACTTCTATCAACAACGGGCGCATACCCTCAAGTGTAGCGGCAATGGCGCTTCCGCTGAGTTGCTCTTCTCTTTGCGCAATTAATAATTCTGATGGATTGGTTACGATGCGCATTCCTTCCCCCGTCATTTCATAGATGCCTAATTCTGAGGTACTGCCAAAACGGTTCTTCAATGTTCGTAATATCCGGTAAGCATAATGACGGTCGCCTTCAAACTGCAAAACAGTATCCACCATATGTTCCAGAATTTTCGGCCCCGCGATGGCGCCATCTTTTGTAATATGCCCGATCAGAAAAACGGGCGTATTCGTTTCCTTCGCAAACCGCTGAAACTCTCCTGCGCATTCACGTATCTGCGAAACGCTCCCGGCTGAAGAATCTATTAAGTTTGACTGAAGCGTTTGTATCGAATCAACAATGACCAGCTGCGGTTTTAATTTTTTTATCTCCTGGAAAATAGTTTGCGTACCCGTTTCTGTCAGCAGGTAAAAATTATCATTCGTGATCTGTAATCTGTCTGCGCGAAGTTTGATTTGTTGCTCGCTTTCTTCACCACTTATATACAGAACGCGTAACTGATCGATCAACAAACCATTCTGTAAAAACAAAGTACTCTTTCCTATCCCCGGTTCCCCGGCAACAAGAATAATACTTCCGGGAACAATCCCACCGCCAAGTACACGGTTCAACTCAGTATCCTTTGTAACAATTCTTTTTTCTTTATTGCTTACCACTTCCTGTAAAGCAATTGTTTTGGTATTCCTTTTTTCCGGAGCGTAGTTATTCCAGTCTTCCTCTTTATTATTTCCTTTATCTAATATCTCTTCTGTAAAAGTGTTCCATTGCGAACAGCCAGGACACTTGCCCAGCCATTTGGCGCTTTCATATCCACAATTGCTGCAAAAAAAAGCCGTTTTTATTTTACTCATAATGCTAAGATACAGGGAGAATAAAAGTGAACACCAACCGGGCTGGTTGAAAACGGGTTTATTATTCAGTAAAGTCCGTTATGTTTTAAAATAGCAGGGCAGACAAGCCTTTGGAAACTAAAAAATGCTGCAAAGATAGAAGGGTTGGCGGTACGTAAAAGGGCCAACATTGCTGTTGACCCCGTTACTTACTAACCCATTAAATTCTTCCACTAAATTACAATAATGGGGCACATTCCAAAATTATTTTTTGGCCCTGTGCATAAATTTCCTGCCTTCCGAAGACGATTATTTGATGGTTTGCTGGTAACCCCATTATGAATATAATATTATTATATATATTAATTTTTTCAATTAATAAGACTGTTTTGGAGTGACCAAATGGATAACAGGGCTTAAAGGCAACGAAAGCCAAAGCTTTGATACAAGCCGCCCCGGTCAGCCCTGATACTCGTTCCGGCTTTAGAGCCGGATGTGTTTAGGCAGGTTGTACTAACTTTAAGGAATGAACTTTATTATACGCCGGCAATTGCAACAGCTTTTTTTTATTCTGATCTGTGCCGGAAGCATTAATGCCCGGGAAAGCACACCCGGCATACCGGGAATCAACGGCAAATGGGCCAACCAGGGATCTATCAGAAATGGTACGGGCAGCCCCTATTTTATGGATGAATATAAATACTCCAATATCATACTGGAACGTGGGCGTGTATTTACAAAAGTAAAAGCACGCATAGACCTCGCCTCGCTGGAAGTTTCCTTTATTTCAGTTAATGGGATAGAAGCTTCGATAGAAGCCGGAATGATAAAAGAAATTTCTTTTTCTGATACAACAGCAGAAGGGATTGTTTTGTATAAATTTAAAACAGGGTTTCCATCGATCGATAAACAAACAAGAAATAATTTTTACCTCATGCTTGCTGATGGGCGTTGCAGTTTTCTGAAAGCGGTCATGAAAAAAGTAACGGAGAAAAAAAATGATATTTCCGGTGAGGTTGTCAGGGATTTTGAAACGTATGAAGAGTTTTATATTTTTTCAAAAGGCGTTATGAAAAAATGGAAGAAAGATAAAGACTTCATCCTTGCCGAACTATCAGACAGGCAGCCACAGGTGAGCCAGTTTATTGATGCAAATAAAATTACTTTCAGAAGCGAGGAACAATTGATCAGGTTATTGAATTACTATAATTCACTTTAGTTGATATGATGTATCAATAAAAAAACTCAGGCGGTTTGGCCTGAGTTTTTTTATTACCGGATCAGAATTTTATTTCTTCTTCATGTTCATTAAAGAACTTGAATTCGACCAGATGATAATTGGTATTGGCCTGCGCCTTGAGGTTTGTTTTGAATTTACGTTTCCATTTTTTAATGATAGAACGAAACATACCTTTGGTGAGATAAGAATACAGGATAGGATGTACAACCAGGGTCAGGTTTTTGTGGCCATGCGTAACAAGATAATGCAAACGTTTTTCCATTTCATCCTCCAGTAATAAAGTAGAAGTGATCTTTCCGGTGCCATTGCATGCTGGACAGGCTTCTGAAGTATTGATATTCACTTCGGGTCGCATTCTTTGCCTGGTAACCTGCAGCAAACCAAATTTTGAAATAGGCAATACAGAATGTTTGGCACGGTCGGTTTTCATATAACCTTCCATTGCCTCCTGTACTTTGCGTTTGTTATCCGGTAACTTCATATCAATAAAGTCTACCACGATTATTCCGCCAATATCACGCAACCTTAACTGGCGCGCAATTTCTTCAGCCGCTTCAAGATTTGTTTCGAGTGCATTATCTTCCTGGTTATTGCTTACGCTTTTATAACCACTGTTTACGTCCACCACATGCAAGGCTTCCGTATGCTCGATGATCAGGTAAGCGCCGCTTGATAAATTAACCGTTTTCCCAAAAGAAGATTTCACCTGCTTGGTAACACCGAACTGGTCAAATATCGGCAGCCCGTTCTGGTAAAAGCTTACGATATCTGTTTTATCCGGAGCGATCCGCTGAATATAACTCTGCGTAACACCGAAAAGATTTTTATCATTAACCACTACTTTATTGAAGTCGGCGCTTAATAGATCTCTTAGTATACTGGTTGTTTTATTTTCTTCGCTCAATATCCTTACAGGAGCAACGGCGCCTTTCAGGTTTGCTTTCATCGTTTTCCATGTTTCTGCAAGCGCAAGCAGATCTTGATGAAGCTCTGCAGTGCTTTTTCCTTCAGCTGCTGTCCTGACGATCACGCCAAAATTCTTTGGACGTATCGCTTCAACGATCTTATGTAATCTTTTTCTTTCTTCAGATGAATGGATCTTTTTTGAAACAGCCACAATTTCATTGAATGGCGTTAACACCACAAACCTTCCCGGCAATGATAATTCGCAACTCAGGCGCGGGCCTTTTGCAGCAATGGGTTCTTTTAAGATCTGCACCAACACATGCGGCTTACCATTCAGCACTTCATTGATCTTTCCTGTTTTTACGATCTCCGGCTCGGACTGGAATTTGGAAAAATCAAAACCATTCGGTTCCTTATCGTTCATGGCCAGCTGCGTAAATTTAAGGATGGAGCGGACGTAAGGGCTCAGGTCGGTGTAGTGGAGGAATGCGTCTTTTTCAAAACCCACATCTACAAATGCAGCATTTAATCCCGGGATCAGCTTTTTTACTTTGCCGAGATAGAGATCACCAACAGCAAAGCTGGCGTCTGTTTTTTCGTTATGCAGCTCTACGAGTTTCTTATCTTCCAGGAATGCGATCTCAACACCTGTAGGGCCAGCATTAATAATTAGTTCTTTGTTCACAAAATGGCAACTTTTAAATACAAAATCACGGCCGGTATGCGGCATATCAAACACACTTGCATCCATTACATTCATCACCGGAAGGAAGGAAAAGGAAAGTTGCAGCGTAGAAAGGTAGTGATGAAATCCAGGAAAGTGTTAAATAAAGTCATGTTCAATAACATGACTTTATTATATAAGGTCAGTTATAAAGAATTATTTATTCTTTTTCTTATGACGATTCTTTCTTAAACGTTTTTTACGTTTGTGAGTCGCAATTTTATGACGCTTTCTCTTCTTACCACAAGGCATACTCTTAGTA
>Ga0206895_1108_pt1 | contig 22738 bp, 25 predicted proteins | sample Alteio_BWOrgHeat_51_FD_152967 | JGI IMG/M metagenome (GOLD analysis project Ga0206895, IMG submission 152967) | Enriched cells from forest soil in Barre Woods Harvard Forest LTER site, Petersham, Massachusetts, United States -... | ecosystem: Environmental > Terrestrial > Soil > Temperate forest >...
GTTGAAAAAGTGGAAGATGATGTCAGCATTAGCGGCAAAAAAACTAAGGTGATAAAAATGAAAACAGATGATAAAAATGAATCGGGGGAACAGGCACCAAAACTTAAAACCGGTGGAAGAAAAAGAATGAGGATATAATAGAATTTATGACAAACAGTGTATATCAAATTAATAAAGGAGTGAACCGGCCAATTGTGTTTCGCGGTTTAAAGGCACAGTGGATCGCGTGGCTTGGTGGAGGATTACTTGCTCTTCTATTACTATTTGCGCTGTTGTATTTAGTGGGCGTTTCGATGGTCGTTTGCTCGATTATCGTTTTGGTTTTGGGGTCTTGTCTTTTTTGGTGGGTTTATAAAATGAATCGTCTCTATGGGCAGTATGGATGGATGAAACAAATGGCCTTGCGGTTTGTTCCTGTTGCGATTAAATGCGATCAATTATTTCAATGAAAAATCTGAGTGACATATTACCTCTTTTTGGTGTAGAGCATGATGTTATCCTGTCTAAGATGGGAGATATAACCATTGCGTTTGCGCTGGAGTTGCCGGAAATATTTACGTTGTCAAATACCGATTACGAAGCTTTCCACCAGGCATGGGTTAAGGCGATTAAAGTATTGCCTGAAGGTTGCGTACTGCATAAACAGGATTGGTACACGACCGATGTGTTCAACGGCGATTTTGAAAAGGAACATTCGTTTTTATCGCATAGCAGTGAACGTTTTTTTCATGAGCGACCCTACCTTGATCACAGTTGTTACCTGATGCTTACGATGAGGCCGAAGGAGCGTCGCGCGGTTAACTCTATGTTCTCGTCTTTGTTGCGTAAACATATCGTTCCGGTGGAAACACTCGATCCAGCATTTGCCAAATCATTTGAAGGTGTTTGTTCGCAGTTTATTAAAATTCTTTCTGATTCTGGTTTTGTTAGGTGCACGCGATTAACGGACGAGGCTTTGGTTTCATTGGTGAATCGTTATTTGTTGCTTTCAGACGATGGGGTGTTAAGAGATCTTTCATTTGAGAATGGTATTGCGGTCGGTGAAAAACATTGCACACTATTTTCATTGGGAGACGCTGATCATTTGCCTGCATATTGCGGCGCAAGAATTGATTACGAGAAGTATTCATCGGATACTGTAAAATTCCCGGTGGCTTTTGTTTCACCGCTCGGGCTACTGTTACCCTGCAATCATATTTATAACCAGTATGTTTTTATAGAAGACACTGTAACTCTTACCAAACAACTGGAAAGTAAAAAACGCAGGCTGCAATCTCTTTCTGCGTATTCACGCGAAAACGCTTACGGCAAAGAGGCTGTTGAATTGTTTCTGAATGAAGCGGTGGCAAATCAGTATCAACCTGTCAGGGCACATTTTAATGTACTGGCGTGGGCTGATGATGTTCAAGAAATACAACACATACGCAACCTGTGCAGTTCGGCTTTGACACAAATTGATGTTGTTCCAAAAATTGAAACGGTGGGTGCACCGCAAATATTCTGGGCAGGTATTCCGGGTAATGCAAGTGACTTCCCGATGAATGACAGCTTTATCAGTTTCTCAGCACCGGCGTGTTGTTTTTTTAACCTTGAGACAAATTATTTTTCTTCTCTAAGCCCTGTTGGTATCCGGCTTGGAGACCGTATTACCGGGATGCCTGTGCATGTTGATCTCTCAGATGAACCCATGAGGAGAGGCTGGATCACCAACCGCAATAAACTCATTATTGGCCCTTCGGGTAGTGGTAAATCTTTTCTTGATAACCACATGGTGAGATGCTATTATGAACAGCGCGCACATATTGTGATCGTTGACTCGGGAAATTCTTACCAGGGTCTTTGCGAATTGGTGGGCGGAACGTACATGGCATTTACCGAAGAAAAACCACTTCGTACTAATCCCTTTCATATTGGAGTAAATGAAACCCTGGATACAGAGAAAAAAGAAAGTTTAAAAACGCTGCTGATCGCACTGTGGAAACAAGATGATGATTCCTTTAACCGTTCTGAATATGTTGCCCTGTCAAACGCTCTGCAGCTATATTATCAAAAAGAAATTCCGTTTCGCTGTTTTAATTCATTTTATGAATTTCTTGAAGAGGATTTTGTAACCATTCTGAAAACACAGTCGGTCAAAGAAAAAGATTTTGATGTAGCTAATTTTCTCTATGTTCTTCGCCCATTTTATAAAGGCGGCGAATTTGACTACCTGCTGAATGCAACCGAAAACCTGGACCTGCTTAACCAGCGCTTCATTGTTTTTGAACTGGATAATATTAAGGATCATCCCATTCTTTTTCCTGTCGTTACCATCATTCTGATGGATGTATCTATTGCAAAAATGCGAAAGCTGGAAGGGATCCGTAAAATATTGTTATTGGAAGAAATGTGGCAGGCCCTTGCTAAAGCCAATATGGAAAGCGCCATTCAATACTGGGTAAAGACAATACGCAAATATTTTGGAGAACTGTGGCCGGTCAGCCAGGATATAGAAGACATGATCGGTTCTTCTGTTGTTAAAAATGCGATCATCAATAACTGCGATACCAAAATATTGCTGGATCAATCAAAATATCAGAACCGTTTTGAAGAAGTACAGGCGTTACTCGGATTGACTGACAAGGAAAGAGTACTGGCACTTTCCATCAATAAATCAAATGATCCGGCGCGTAAATACAAAGAGGTATTTATTTCTATGGGTGGCCGCGCGAAAGTCTACCGCGTGGAAACATCAACAGAAGAATACTTAGCCTATACGACAGAACAATCAGAAAAATTGAAAGTAAAAAATGCGGCAGCACAATACGGCGGGATTCAACAAGGAATTTTATCAATCACACAAAATTACTGATCATGAAAAAGAAGATCTCGATAATGATATTGGTACTATGTATCGGCGGTGCATCACATGCACAAATCCCGGTGGTTGAAACGATCATCGCCGAAGTGATCAAAGCAATTGATCTCAAAGTGCAAAAACTGCAAAATGAAACGATCTGGCTGCAGCAGGCGCAGGGATTAGCGGAGCAGGAATTGTCAAGAGCGAAACTCTCTGAGATCACCGGATGGCAACAACAGTTATCGGATTTGTATGCCAGATATTTTGCTGAACTCAAACAAGTAAAATCGTCCGTTGCCGGTATGACACAAATCAAACGGATCGTTGAAATGCAAAAGCAGGTAGTCATTGAATATGGCCGCATGGCGAAAGATGCACAGGGGAAGGTGCAGTACGATGCATTGCTCAACACAAGTATGGATGTATCGCAGACTTTATACTTAGTGCTTAGTTCGCAATACTCAATGAAAGATGCAGAGAGGATCTGCATGATTGCTACACTGAAAGACGCGATGAGCCGTTGCCTTTCTAATATGCAGGCATTAAACAAACAACAGGTGGAAATTATTGCTAACCGTGTGCGTTGCCAAGCGGACTTACAATTTGTAAAAAAATTAAATGGTATTCAATGAAAACATTACTGTGTATTGGTTTGATGTTTCTTTTCGTTTTCCGGGTTGCAGCGCAGGTGCAGGAACTTCAACAGTTGCAACTTGACCTAGAGAAGCTCGCGCAGTTCAAACTGATATTAAGCCAAATGAAACAGGGTTACCAGACCTTAGAAAATGGCTACAACTCGGTACGGGATGCAGCTAAAGGAAACTTTGATCTGCATAAAAATTATCTCGATGGATTGTTGGTGGTTAGTCCTGCTGTAAAACAATCACCTGCTTTGAAGCAAATCGCGATGGATCAGGATGCGATTGGAAAAACGTTTCAAACTGCGTGGTCACAATATCAATCAAGCGGTTTGTTTAGTGCAAATGAATTAACTGATCTACGTAACCGGTACAATGATTTTATCCAAAAAGTTAATGATGACCTGGATGTTCTTTCGCAAACAACTACTTCAGGTAAGGTAAGAATGAGCGATGCGGAAAGGCTGCAGTTAATCGGGATTGTGCAGTCAGATATATCCGTGCAGCTTGCCGGTGTCAAGGCATTGGTGAATGATCATTCGCGTTTGATGGTATTGCGAATGCAACAGAAAAGAGATAATGATGCGGTTAAAAAATTGAGTGGAATAAAATAGTTGGGTAATGAAAAAATGTGTAGTAGTGATGTGTGCGTCGGTGTTGCCAATTTGTTTGCGCGCGCAAAGTATTTCCAACGGAACGGACTTGCAATCAATACTCGACCAGTTATACAGGGAAATGATGCCTTTGTGTGGCCAGCTTCGAGGTGCTGCAATGCTAATCGGTGGATTTGGAGCGCTTTGGTATATCGCCTCTCGAGTCTGGAAAAATATTGCTGCCGCTGAACCGATTGATCTTTACGGTTTGCTACGACCTTTTGTTCTCGGAATGTGCATCCTGTTGTTTCCATCAGTGATTGACCTTATCAACGGAATCATGCAACCGACCGTTATTGCTACCAACGCGATGGTAAAAGGACAGAATGCAGCCATGCAACAATATCTGCAGATGCGCGGGAACAATTATCTAGGAACTACCGGTGTGTTAAACCCGATGAACTGGGTCAGGGAAGTATTAAGGGAATTACTTGAGTTGTTGTTCCAGGGAGTTGCACTCATTATTGATGCGATCCGTACTTTTTATCTTATTGTTCTTGCCATCATCGGCCCTATCGTTTTTGGGTTGTCTATCTATGATGGGTTTCAACACCTCATCACAGTCTGGCTGGCGCGCTATGTCAATGTTTTTTTGTGGTTGCCGGTAGCAAACATCTTTGGCGCCATCATCGCTAAAATACAGGAAAGGATGGCCTTACCGGATACCTCTGATAATCTCTTAGGTAACCCGCTTACGTTTACGGATTGGGCATACCTGATTTTTTTATTGATCGGAATCATCGGCTATTGTACAGTGCCTTCTGTCGCCAATTATATCGTGAACGCAGGTGGTGGTAATGCACTGTTACACAAAGTTACCTCTATGACCATGGGTGCCGGTAAACAGGCCGCAAGCGTTGCTGCCACAGGGATGTCCGCAGATGCATTTGGAGGTGCTGCTAATAAAATGAGCAACAGCATGAGTGATGCGGGTGTTTCAGGCAATTATTTCAAAGACAAGCTAAAAGGCGGTAATAAGTGAAAAGTTGTAAGTAATAAATTTTAAGTGATAAGTCAATGTTTAAGCCTACACAAAATATTGATACGGCATTCCGCTCGATGCGGGCAGTGATGTTACTGGTTATTGCCGGTTGTTTGCTCATCAGCGGCTACGCATTGTATCAGAACGTACGGCTTGCTGCGCGTGTGCAGGATCGTGTTTATGTACTTGCTAACGGAAAGGCGATGGAAGTATTCGCCTCCAGCCGTAAGGACAATATTCAGGTCGAAGCGCGTGACCATGTTGCGATGTTCCATACTTATTTCTTTTCACTTGATCCCGATGAAAAGGCTATTACAATCAACATCAAAAGAGCATTGTATATGGCGGACGCTTCAGCAAAAAAACAATACAACGACCTGGTTGAAACAGGATATATCGCAGGAATTATTTCAGGAAATATCAGCCAGCAAATTTCTGTTGACAGTGTGCTTGTGAACACATCTGCTGAACCTTATTTGTTTCGTTGCTATGCTACCATCAAAATTACCCGCTCAACAAGTATCGTTACGCGCAGCCTGATCACACAAGGCTATTTAAGAAATGTTGCCCGCACCGATCATAGTCCACACGGGTTTTTGATCGAACGATGGGAGACGTTAGAAAACAAAGATTTGAAAATTGAGAACAGATGAGTGAGATAATAATTTCAGAAGCCTCCAAACGAAAAATGCGTTTTATGATCGTATTGCCGATGCTCGTTATTCCGTTTATGACAGTTGGCTTTGTTTTGTTGGGGGGAGGAAGTGTCAAGGACAGCGTGGTTGCAAAAGTTGGTGGACTTAATACAAAATTGCCAGATGCACAGATCGCAAAAGACAGTTCAAAAGATAAGCTGACATTTTACCAGCAGGCAGATGAAGATTTGCTAAAAAGGAATGAACAGTTGCGCCGTGATCCTTATGTAAATCAATCAACGAATTCAATAACGCCTGCACAAAAAATTGCAGACTATGAGCCATTAAAACAGAAAATAGAAAAAATACGGCAACGATTGGCAAAAACCTCATCAGATGCGCCACCAATTTATGAATACCAGGAAGCAACGCTCAAGCCTACAGAAAAATTGGTCAAAGAAAACCGACAGCCTGACCCTGAAATGGAAGCCATTAATCAAACCCTGGATAAGCTAATGCTATTACAACATCCGGCTTCCCGGCCTGAGACCAAACAAAGTGCATCAACTGAAGTATTGAATGTAAAAGCCAACGAGCCGGGTGATGAAACTTATTTTGGCAGACGCGATACCGCAGCGAGAACCAAAACATTTTTTGGCGGAACATCTTCAGATATAAATCGTTCCGGTTCAGTTACGGCTGTTATACCAAATACACAAATCTTACAGACAGGATCGGTAATTAAACTACAACTTACTCAATCCATTTCAATCAACGGCCATCTGCTTGCCGCCGGAAATTTTCTGTTTGGTACAGTCTCGATAGACAATGAACGATTGATGGTATCTATTCCTTCTGTACGCATAGACAATGAAGTATTCCCGGTATCATTATCGGTATTTGATATGGATGGCCTTGAAGGAATCTATGTACCGGGTTCTCTTTCCCGCGATATTGCTAAATCATCAGCCGACAACGCCCTGCAATCCATCAATGTGTTAAGCCTCGACCCGTCGATCAAAACCCAGGCGGCCATGGCGGGCATCGGTGCAGCAAAAAATCTATTCAGTAAAAAAGTAAGACAGGTTCGCGCAACCATATCTGCTGGCTATCGTGTAATGCTTCGTAACAATAAAATTCAAGGGCATGAATAAGATGATGATAATATTCTTTTTATTAATCCTGGCTGTTCACATGAATGCGCAAACATTTGTAAGCCCTGCAAACCTGGAAGTAACAATCAATCAAACTACTAACCTGATTTTTCCGGCGGCCATTGTATCTGTTGATCGCGGAAGTGAACACATCATTGTACAGAAATCTATCAATAATATTCTACGCGTAAAAGCGGAATCCATGTTTACTGATACAACCAATCTAACTATTATCACTTCCGACGGCAAGCTGTATTCTTTTCTTGTTCGTTACGCGAAGTACCCGGTAAATCTGACGATCAACTTGGGGCTAAATGAGACCGTAGACCAGGACACAACTTTTTCTGGGCTGGCAAAGAGGGTGCTAAAAATGCGCAACAATCTTTTGGGGATCAAATACAATGAAAGTAAAGTACAGTTATCGCTATTGAGTGTTTATACTACCGGGCAAGTCGTAGTCTGCAAGCTGAAAATTGAAAACAATTCTTCGCTGTCTTATATCATCGGTGATCTGCGTGTAATGTCGCAAGATATTGAAGCCGGTAAGCGAAGGTCAACACAGGAAAGAGAAATTAAACCATTACAGTCATTTAATCCGGCATCTGTAATTCGCGAAAAGGGTGTGGGGGTATTAGTGATAGTCTTGCCTAAGCCTTCGCTTAACCATTCCCGCAGTATTCACCTTGAAATTTCAGAGAAAGAGGGAGAAAGAAATCTGTCTCTGAAAATTAAGAATCGTTTTCTGCTAAACGCCGCCACCATCAATTAAATCGTTTTATTTCCTCAACAAAAAATAAATAGTATGAACATGGAAAACTTAGAATTTCTAAAAAAAATCATCAAAGGCAAAAACTTTGGAGAAGAATTGTATCCAGCCCTGGAAAAGAATATCCAGGAGGGGGTGAAGTCGTTTCAGCTTCCTTTCAAGACTGAAATTAATAAGCTCGCTTTTGAAGCGAAGCTGAACTTCAACAAAGCATCTACCAGTGATATGTATTTCTTTAACGGTTACGATGCCACGTTAACCCGGAGCAATGGCCAGGAGATCAAACAGTCATTCGAGATCAAGAAAGGCACAGGAATGACCGTTAAGGAAGCTTTTAACCAGTTGCAGGGCCGGGCGGTTTTAAAGAACATGAAGGACGAAAATGGCGAGCCTTTTATGGAATGGAGCCGGCTCAATTTCAAAAAGACGGACGAAAAAGGCAATTACCTGGTCGAAAGGTACAACGAGAACCGCGGTTACGATCTGAAAGAGGCTCTTTCCAAATTTCCGGTAATTGAACTGGACGGTGGCGACAAAGAAAAAGATCTGCTCAGGTCATTAGAGCGGGGAAATGCTCAATCTGCTACCATTGACAACAATGGAGAACCGATAAAGGTGTTTTTTGAAGCTAACCCGGAATACAAAACGGTCAATGTGTATGATAACCATTTCAAATTACTGAAGCATGATGATCTGCCGGTTGTTAAGCGGACACAAAATGATGCAAAGCAGGATGTGGCAGAACAGCCCAAAAATAGCCAGCAACAAGCCCAAAAGCAGGCTGACGGGAAGGCGCAGAAAAATGGCCGCGAAAGGAAGCCGAGAGTAAAAATTGCTTAATCAAATTTTGGGTGACACGATAATTGAAGGGTTATGAATGCTGAAAATTTTATTTCGCTTTGCGCGCAACTTTCTGTGGCGGGTTTCGATGGATTAGAATACCGGCTGCTTCAACACATTTGCTGCAGACCGGTTTCTTTTAGCCTGATTGAAAAGCGTGAGTTTGGCACCGATCTGTTAAGATGCCAGATTTATTTTGAACGCAAATCGAATCAATACACATGTACCTATTATGATGCTTCCCTTGTCCGCGAACACAGGATGCCAACTTACACCATCAATGAGATTGTCCTAAATGAACTGGAGGCAGCAATGCAGGAAATAGACTGGCTGCAGGGTTCTGCCCAGAGTAATTTTCGGATAAATGATGAAACTACCTGGCAGCGTGAAAAGGCGATAGATGAAATTATCGGGAAACTTGCCCGCCTTTCTGCAACTGAAGACGGGAAGATCTACGCAGATACGCTTAAAGTTCGTTTTTGGTCAGGGACTTTGATGGAGCAACTGTTAGGCAGCTTATCCCCGGTGCGGGCAAAGCTGGAAGCCATTCAGCGTTTTTATTTTGTGAATGGTGCAGGCATTTCGGTGACAGAAGCATATCGGTTTATGCAAAACAGGTGGCTGGAGAAGGTTTTTCAAAAAAGGAAGAAATCAGACAGCGATGAAGGGCACGACGATGAGGCATCCGGGAACAATGGGAATGAAATATCCATGCGTGAGAAACAAACCGGAAAGCGAAAAATCAAAAAGGCGGTTCGTAAACTAAAGTAGACGCAAGTGGAAAATTGGGAGTGTCTGAAATGTTTCCTGGCGATGGGTGAAAATGACTTTCGGGTTTCAGCGGAGCATATCAGCCTGTTTGCGATTTTGATCTCCTTGCATAACGGGGATATTTTTGAGGATGCGCTTTTGATAGAACCCAAACAGATTATCTGCAGAATGCGTATCAGCTATAAAACCTACAGAAAGTACATTAAAGAATTACATGAATTTGGGTACATCCGGTATTACCCATCGTATGACCCTAAAAAAAATAGCGAAGTGTTTTTTGTGAAATGGAATTAGGTTATGGAAACGTTTAAAATACCATCTGAGGCGGAATTTAAACAGTGGATCAAAGAAGCTGTTCGAGAGTGTTTTGCTGAATTTCAAATGCAGGCTGCCAGAATGAAAAGTGGGGATGAACCTTTGCTAACAAAGGATGAGATCGCTGAATTATTTGATATTTCACTTACGACAGTTACAACATGGGTTAAAGAAGGGATGCCAAGTCTGAAACAAAAGGGCCGCATCTATTTTCTGAAGTCAGATGTTCTGCTTTATCTGAAGCAAAACAATACCGGTCCATTCAAACCAAGCAAACAATTTTCTGAGTCAACCAGAAGATTCAGAGAAGAATTAAATACATAAAAAAGCCTGTCGCAGACAGGCTTTTTTAGTGGCGTTTTCTTAACTTTATAGTGTCAATAAATTAGTTCTTTTACACGCAACTCATTTGCTCAAAAGCAAAAAATCAAGAGTTAGATAAAATCCCGCATTGATTTGCAAATAATTTGTAAATGCCTTAAAAAGCACAAAACCCGCCGAAGCGGGTCTTGCAAACCAATTGATAATCAATAAGTGCGGATGACAGGGGTCGAACCTGCATGCCTTACGGCGCCAGATCCTAAGTCTGGTACGTCTGCCAATTTCGCCACATCCGCAATGATAGTCTGGAGTTAGGAGTCTGGAGTCTGTTATTCGGCTACTAACATCCGGGGCGCAAAAATAGGGGATTTGTGAAAAACAGTTATTGTTTTCTGGCAGCGGTTTAAAAACAAACTGTCATGGTGGTTCCTTTATCTACTTCACTTTCCGCACTGATGGTTCCGCCGAGGTCTTCTATCTGGTTGCGGATAAGGTAGAGGCCGATCCCTTTGCTGTCGTAACCCGAATGAAAACTTTTCTGAAATTTAAACAATGATTTACCGAATTTTTTCAGATCGATCCCCAATCCATTGTCCGAAACGGATAAGCAAAAACGCCCGCCTTTTGTAAAAGTGCGGACCCTGACCATCGGGCTTATCCCATGCCGGCTGTATTTTATTGAATTACTGATCAGGTTATATAAGATACTCTGCATGTATATTTTCGGATAAGTGATCGTGTCCACACGAAGATCGGTAATCACCTGCGCGTTCTTTTGATTGATCGCATCCTGTAACTGAAGGCATACACTATCTGTTATTGCATTCACATCGCATTCCGTATAAGGAATATCTTTTTCGAGGTGTATCTGTAGAATATTGATTAATTCATTGAGGTTATTGGTAAGGTCATTACTGATCTTTTTTAGATAACCGAATGATGTATTTCTTATTTCCTCTTCCGGCGCTGTTTCATATAGCTCCAGCATTTTTTTAATATTGGCTGCCGGCCCGCGTACATCATGTGTAATGATGCCTGCAAAATCTTTCAGCTGCCCTATCTTTCTTTTTAATGCCGTCTGTGCTTTTAGTAATTCAAGGTTTCTGTCTTCCAGCCCCTTATTAAGTTTCTTCAGCTCTGTTATTTCCTGTACCTGCGAAACAAAGAACTGTGGTTCATTATTCCTGTTCCATACCAATGAAACATTCAATAATGCCCAAACGATATGCCCATCTTTATGGAGGTATTTTTTTTCAAGCTGGTAAGTTTCGATCTCTTTACGCAACATGCTTTGCACAAGTGATAGATCTTTTGCCAGGTCATCGGGGTGTGTGATATCCTGGAAAGAAAGTTGTAATAATTCTTCGCGTGTATAACCGAGCATGCGGCAAATAGCTCCGTTCACATCGCGTATTCCGCCATCGGGTGAAACAATGGCCATGCCGATCGCTGAATAGTGAAACGATTTTGAAAATTTTTCTTCGCTCGATCTTAATTTTTCCTGCTCTGCTGAAAGAGAACGGTTGCTGGTAACAAGTTTTGTAACATCAGTAAATGTGGCAAAGACAAAAATTTCTTCCTCATTTGTTTTTACGAGCCTTGAGTTTACTGAAAGCCATTTAAGCGGACTGTTTACGGGTGTTACCCCAAGTATCACATTATTTTGCGGTTCACCAGTTTTTAATGTAATGCTTACGGGATGTGTATGATTGGGTGCGGGTGTTCCATCGAGATTAATTGCTTTCCAGTCGGAATCGCGGGGAGACCTGCCCAACAATTGATCGGGTGTAAGCTGGAGAATAGCTGTTGCCTGTTCATTAAAACTAACGATCTTTCCCTGCTGATTAAGAATAACGATCCCTTCCTGCATGGAGGAGGTGATGGACTGAAGAAAGCTGATGTCCTGGAAAAAATCTGTTTCGGATATTGGTAACATGCCTGTACGGGTTCGGATATTGGGCAAACAAGGTAAAGATATTATTCAAAAAGAATTCCGAAATCTGTGCAACCGATTGAATTTTTATCAATGTTTTTTAGTTATTTACTGTTTATCGCTTCCAATATTCTTTTCACCGTACCATCTATAGATTTCATATCTGCTATCCACCTGATTACCGCTACAATATCGTGGTCGGGATCTACATAAATAATATTATTTCCATTACCTACATGCATAAATGCAGCTGGCGGAGCGCTTGGCAATAATTTATTATCCAGATTTAAAAACCAGTTCATATAACCATAATCTGTTTTGGCGGGTGTTGGCGTTAATGCCTGTTTTATCCATTGTTCGCTTAATAATTGTTTTCCGTTCCAGTTACCCCTATGTAGGGTGAGCAAACCAAAACGAGCCATGTCATATGCATTGATAAACATCCCGCCGCCCCAATGGCCGCCGCCACTAACCGATTGCACGGGTTGGCCATCCAGTACGATCCATGCGTTGCGGTAACCTGTCCAGCGCCATGTGTTCGATGCGCCGATCGGATCCATGATATATTGTTTGAGCACTTGTGGCAACGGCCTGCGCCATACGCTTGTTGCTGCAAGCGCCAGTACATTTACACGAACATCATTGTATTCATACACGGTTCCGGGTGCATTTCTTTTTCTTATCCATTTGGATGGATCGGGGTCGGGCCTGTCGGCCCATTCGGGTTTGCCCCATAAGGTTCCTTCCCAATCGCTTACCTGCCGAAGCATATGATCCCAGGTAAGTATTTTATTATGCTCCGTTGCAAAAGGTGTAAGTAATTGTGGCTGGCCGATAAGATCTGCCGAACGGTTTACCTGCCATGGTGTAAATAATTCGATCGGCGGAACATAATTCGCAACAGTATCATTCACGCTTTTGATCAAACCCTGGTCAACAGCCACGCCGATCACACTCGATAAAAAACTTTTGGTTACACTATGCGTCATATCGCAACGCAAAGGTTCGCCCCAGGTTGCCACGATGTATCCTTTGTAAATGATGATACCGGTTGGATCGCCGCGTTCTGTAAAAGGGCCGATGCCTTCGCCGAAAGGTTCTTTGCCAAAACTCTGGTAATGGCTGATCTCCATGTTGCGCGGGTTCTTTGTTTCTGCGGCTTTGGCAAATGCAATGGCTTCATTGATCTTAGCGGCATTCAACCCAAGTTCTGCCGGTGTTTTTTGTTCCCATGTTTGTGGTGGAGGAAAATAAGGTTGTTTTTTTTGACTGATAGCAGCAAAGCTTACCAGTATTGTTGCAAGAAGAAAAATAATTTGTTTTCTCATGCCTACTAAATTAAGCGAAATACTTAATTGAAGCCTCGCGTGTTTGCAGGCATTTTTTTTCACGCAAAGGCGCAAAGAAGCAAAGGCGCAACGCGGTATAAAAAAGGAGCAGGAATCTCTTCCTGCTCTTTTTTTCTTTTATCTCTTAGCCAAGATCAATAATTCCTTGCTGATGAATTGTTACCGGAGTTGCCGGCATATCTTCTGCTGTCGCCACCTCTGAATGATCTGCGTTGTGTATTCTGGTGATGCCTTTGTACCGGTTTCTGTGGTAACGATTTATATGTTGAGAGTGATGTATCGCTCATTGCATAGGGTTGATCTGTTACAACAGGTACCGATGTGCCGATCAGTTTCTGGATATCGCGTAAGAATTCTTTTTCTTCCGCATCGCAAAATGAAAAGGCAATACCGCTGGCACCTGCACGGCCTGTACGTCCGATTCGGTGTACATAGGTTTCAGGAACATTCGGCAATTCAAAATTGATCACGTGCGAAAGATTGTCAACATCAATTCCGCGTGCGGCAATATCTGTTGCAACGAGCACACGTGTATGGCCCGATTTAAAATTTCCCAATGCACGCTGGCGTGCATTCTGAGATTTGTTCCCATGAATGGCTTCTGCACCAATGCCTGCGCGGCTCAGTTCTTTCACCACTTTATCAGCGCCGTGTTTGGTGCGTGTAAATACCAATGCACTTTGAACAGATTTATCTTTCAATAAATGGATCAGCAAATGTTTCTTGTTTTCTTTTTCAACAAAATACATTGCTTGCTGAATGGTTTCTGCTGTTGATGAAACCGGCGTTACTTCTACTTTTGCAGGATTGTTCAGAATAGTGTTCGACAATTTTGCGATCTCTGTTGGCATGGTTGCCGAGAAGAAAAGCGTTTGTCTTTTTGCCGGAATAATTGTCACGATCTTTTTTACGTCGTGGATAAAGCCCATGTCCAGCATACGATCTGCTTCATCCAATACAAATATTTCTATTTGTGAAAGATTGATATAGCGTTGCTGAACAAGATCCAGCAAACGGCCCGGTGTTGCGATCAGTATATCCACGCCATTACGTAATGCATTGGTTTGCGGTTGTTGTGAAACGCCACCGAAGATCACGAGATGTTTCAGGTGTAGATTTTTTCCGTACGCTGCAAAACTTTCGTCGATCTGAATAGCGAGTTCTCTGGTTGGTGTTAAGATCAATGCTTTGATCCCTTTTGCTGTTGGGTTTGCTTTTTTAGATGCGTCCAGTAATTGAAGCATCGGAATAGCGAATGCGGCTGTTTTGCCGGTGCCGGTTTGTGCGCAACCTAACAGGTCGCGGCCCTGTAATACAATAGGGATCGATTGTTCCTGAATAGGTGTAGGTGTTGTGTAACCTTCAGTCTCGAGCGCCTTCAGGATGGGCTCAACGAGGTTTAATTCCTTGAATAACAAAGTATATAATTTAAATAAATGCACACCTGAAATTGCTCAGATGGTATATAGCCTGCCCGTAATTGACTTGATGAAACTTTGTCACGGAAGAGTGATCAGTCTGTAGAGAGAGTATATGAATGATGCAAATGTAAGGAAAAATTTTGAATGATGGATGTTGAATGTTGAATGATGGGTGTTGAATTGTTATTGTGTTTAACAATTCATCAACACTCAATATTCAAAACGATCTCTTCTAAGAATGCTTTATCCGTTTCATCGAACTGATCCAAGAATTCGCTGTCAACATCCAATACTCCCCACACAATTCCATTTCTGATCATTGGTACAACTATCTCTGACCTCGATAAACTGTTACACGAAATATGCCCCGGAAATTTTTCTACATCAGGTACGATCAGTGTTTCTGCTTTGGCCCAGCTGGTGCCGCAAACACCACGGCCCTTGTTGATGCGCGTGCACGCAACCGGCCCCTGGAACGGACCCAACACAAGCTGTTCATCTTTTACCAGATAAAATCCAACCCAGAACCAATTGAATTGTTCTTTTAATGCGCCCGCAATATTGGCGAGGTTTGCGATAAGATCAGGCTCACCATCGATCAATGCTTTTATTTGTGGGATAAGCGCTGCATACTTTTCTTGTTTACTACCTTTTATGATTGTAAGATCTTCTGCCATATATTGGTTATATCTTCTGCAAAAATATTCATTTAACCCGGGCTTTTCCAATTATACCCAAATGTGTATGCCGGAAACCATCGCTGTATTTTAATCCATATCCCCAGACTCTGTCGAAACAGGAATGACCGAATACTAATAATCCACCTAACACAGCTATGTCGTTATGAATAAAGTAACCTGGTACCAGAATGCATATGGCAAACAGCTTGTGATGAAAGAGGTTATAAATAATTGCCCCGATCCTGGCATTGATCAGATATCCGAGCAGGCTGATATCCGGGGAAAGAAATAACAGCGGCCACGCCCACCAGGCAATATGTACCGGTTGAAAATACAAGGCGATCAATGTGATTGCCAGTTGCGCCAATTCTTCTGATTGTAATAGCTTTTTCATTTGATTGATTTAGGATACAAAACTGCACCGTTACTTTTGACCGATCCGTTAACAAATGATAAGAAAATGAAAGTTATTTTTTTGAAATGCGTTTCCTGATACGGCTAAGGCTTACGGGTGTAATGCCGAGGTAATTGGCAATAAGGTGTTGCGGTATGCGTTCTATTATTTTTTGCCGGTTGCTGTTTAGTAACTGAGCATAACGTTCTTCAGCGTTTAACATCAATAATCCTGTCATTCTTTCTTCCAGTCCCGCAGCAAGGTACTCCGAGAGCAATCTTCCGAATCTTTCCCAGGCATGGCTCTGATTATAAAGCGATTTTAAAATAGCATATGGAAATACAATCAGGCTTGTATCACTCATTGCTTCAATAGTGAGTGATCCGGGTTTGCCCAAAATGCAACTGATATAATCTGTTACCATGCTGTTCTCAAAATAAAAATAGGTGGTTCTTTCTTCGCCGTCTTTTGTGTAGTAATGGCGCATGTTCCCGCTTACAACAAAGCCTATCTCTTTACAAATCTTTCCTTCCCTGCTAAAACAGGCGCCTTTTGTAAGATCTTTCCGCAAAAGATGCGGCAGTAATAATTGCCAGTCCTCATCAGGCAGCGATGTAAATCTTTCAATATAATTTCTGAGAAGATCAAACATGATCAATGTATATATTTCCCGATAATTGGCAGTTTCTGAAATTCTTTTTTCTCAACCAATAAAATGAACCATACATATACAGCGAGTAATAACGCACCCAAACCCAAACCGAAAAATGTTTGATGGATAAAATAAGTAATGGCCTTATGTATAAAGAACAACGCTACCACGATCACTAAATAAGCGATCATTTTTTTTGTGAGGTAGGGAACCGGGTATTCTTTCTGCCCCCATTTATAGCTAACCACCATCATTGTTCCATAACAAAAGAAAGTGGCCCATGCACTTGCGATGTAGCCGAACCGCGGAATAAAAAAATAATTGACAGCCAGTGTGATCACCGTTCCGATCAATGTAATATACGTTCCCGCAATGGTGCGGTTGCTTAATTTGAACCAGATGCTTAAGTTATAATACACGCCGAGAAAAATATTCGCGAGCAGCAGCACCGGTACAATATTTAATGCTGTTCTGTATTTCGCATCGATGATGATGGACCATACCGGCAAGAATAAACTCACTACCAGGAACATCGCTGTTACAACGATCACAAATAATTTCATAACGCGTGCATAAACGCGTTGCGGGTTTTCTCCTTCTGCCTGTTTAAAAAAGAACGGCTCGGCGCCCATTCTGAATGCCTGTACGAATAAGGTGATCAGCAGTGATAATTTGTAACAGGCATTATAAATACCTACCTGCTCATCCCTGAAAATATCCGTTCCGGGTAACCATGCTTTTAACATGAGCCTGTCGAATGTTTCGTTGATGATACCGCCAAAACCCACAATCAGCAAGGGTAAAGCGTATATCATCATTTCCTTCCAGAGCTTTGTGTTGAACTTAAAACGGACGAGCGAAATTTCTTTGCTGAGCAATAGTAATGTAATGATACTCTGCACAACATTTGCCAGCGTTACATAAACGATGGGGTTTGTATTCATATCAAAAAAATGCCCAACCCAGCTGCCGGGATCTTTTTGTATTTGTGCAGGGCAATAGTCAACAAAGAACCAAACCAATGTGAGCATCACAACAACACCCGACACATTTACAAATGCATATTTCAGTGGCCGCTCTTCCTGCCTGAGTTTTACCAATGGGATCCTGTTGAGTGCATCGATCGAAATGATCAGGATAGTGAATATGGCTATTTGCGGAATGTCTTTAAAACCCGTTACAGATGCAAGCGCTCCGCGGAAATACCAAAGCGTTGCTGAAAAAATGACCGTTGAAAAAAAGATGGATAAAAAAGCAGTGCTGTAAATAGTTGACTTATGTTCTTCTTTTGATGAGAACCTGAAGTAAGCTGTTTCAAAACCATAGGTAAACAACACACTCAGCACGGGGATGGCCGCATACAATAAAGACTGTTTTCCAAAATCTGCCACCTGCACATGTTTTGAATAAGTCAATATCGGCGTCATCAGATAACCAATGAACTTTACTGCTATAGAACTTAATCCATACCATACTGTTTGTCCTGCTAATTTTTTTATTCCGCTCAAAGTTGTCTATTAGTTTACTGGTTTATTTGTACTTCAACATTAAATGTAACAAATGTGGGGCTTACGGATGAATATCTGCCGGAGGTTTACCATTGTTTTCATAACCGGGTGGCGCGAAACGCGGATCTTTTAAAAAAGCCGAATCGGTAAGTGTATATAAAAATGCGGTTATCTGGCCGATCTCAAAATTTGATAAGGGTAACCTGTTCCGTATCAGCGAATCTATTCCGGGCCCTGTTACCATGTTTTTGCGGTAATGTTCGAATACGTTCGATAATGAAAAAAATCTTCCGTCATGGCCATAAGGAAAAGTCATGGCAACATTTCTCAAACTCGGCACCCGGAACTTAAGTGAATCATTTGCATTGCCGGTTATTTTCATCCTGCCATAATCTTTTAAATACGGATCGAGTGGCATGCCTGTATTACGGTAAGAGAAATCAGTGAACAAAGGTTCTGCATGGCAGGATGCACATTTCTTTTTAAATATATCATAACCCAATTGTTCGGGTAAAATAAAACTCGCTTCGCCGCGCATTACTTTATCATACTTGCTGTTGCTGCTCACAAGCTGCAATACAAACTGGCTCATTGCTTTTGCGAAACGCTGGTAATTGATCGTTTCATCCCCAAATGCTGCTTTGAACATTTTCCGGTATTCGGGATCTGATCTTAATTTAGCGATCACTGCTTCCATAGTCTCAGCCATTTCATTTGCTGCTGTGATAGGAGCGAGCGGCTGCAGATCCAAATGATTCACGCCGCCATCCCACATAAATTCTTTTTGCCAGGCAAGATTAAATAAGCCCGGTGCATTGCGCGTAGTGGATGAATTGTTGAAGCCGTGACTTAAATTATGGTCATATGTATTGAATGCGCCAAACTGCTGGTGGCAACTGCCGCAGGAAAAATTTCCATCTTTACTTAAGCGGCCGTCATAAAATAATTTTCTGCCTAATGCAATGCCTTCTTCGGTTAACGGGTTTTGAGAGAAATCATACACCGGTTGCGGCCATCCTTTGGGTACGGTAAATTTTACAGGTTTGGGTTTGAAAAAAGTATTGTCAGCAGTGACCCATCCCACACCTGTTATGATGATGGAGAGCAACACCCATATATTTTTTGTTACCCTCATCAGTGAATGGAATTGATAGAAAACATCGTACTGTAATTGTCGGCGATCTTCATAGCGAGGGCGCCGGGGCCATGACAGACGGGGGTTTCAGCGATCCTGATCTCAGATTTATTTTTGAACCATTGATTGATATCGGCAACAATATTTATTTCCTGGATTGTTTTGCCGGCTTTCGGAATTTTGAAATCTATTGTTTTCAAAACACTGTTCCCGGTTCTGAAACCACCGATATCAAAAGTAAACAGATGGCCTCCTGTTGCTGCAGATGCTGAAGTGCCTTCTAATTTTGCCATCACGTAACCGCTGTTCCATGTCCAGAACATTCCTTTTAACGGATCAAGTGAACCGGTTTGTACGCCGGAAACATTTTTGATACTGTCAACACCCAATAAAAAATGAATACTGCCAATGATCATATCCGGAATTGTAAGGTTTATTTTTTTAGTAGATGAATCCGCTTCATCTACTAAATAATATTGTGCGGGTAATAAAATTGTTTTACCGTTTTCATCCGTTACAGAAAAATTAGAGACATAATATTTGAATTTCTGCACAACAATTGTTTCACCCAGAATATTTTTTACAGGATTGCCCAATACCAGTTCTTCCTCTCCAATCTGATGATGAAAGATGAGCGTGAGTTTTTTTACCGGCAATTTTTTATTAGCCGCGTTCTTAAAACAGAAACCCGTTAACACCAATAAAATAAAACATAAGGCAGATGCTGGTTTCATAGATAATCGTTCCTGTTTATTCTTTTGCGTTGCTCTTTCGTAAAAGTATTTCGTTTTTTACTCTCCATTCTTTTTTCTTTCGATGCTGCTGTTGGTTTGGTGGCGCGTCTTTTCTTTTGCTTTGTTAGTGCAACAGATACCAGTTGATTCATCTTTTTGATCACTTCCAGTTTATTGCCAAGCTGCGATCTTTCTGTTTGTGATTTTACAAGCAGGTAACCATCATCCGTAACCTTATTCGATAATTTTTCTGCAATGCGTTGTTTCTGTTCATCCGTGATGAGCTGTGATCCCGATACCTGCCAACGCCCTTCCACCATGGTTTCTACCTTGTTTACATTTTGCCCGCCTTTACCGCCGCTGCGTGCTGTTTGAAACAATATTTCCCGTGTAATGTCTATCTTCATTCTGATAAAGTTCGTATAAAAACGCAAACCCGCCATATAGACAACAACACCTTAACAAATGAAAGAAATACTGAAAAAATATGAAGATCGTTATACAACGCGTTAGTGAAGCTTCAGTAACCGTGAATGAAAAGATAACAGGCTTGATTGGCGCGGGTTTGCTGGTATTGCTCGGCATTGAAGATGCAGATACGGATGATGATATTTACTGGCTCAGCAACAAAATAACCAACCTCCGCATTTTTAATGATGCTGATGGTGTGATGAATCTCGGCATCAAAGAAACAGGCGGCGATATTTTATTAGTGAGCCAGTTTACCTTACATGCAAATACAAAAAAGGGAAACCGGCCATCTTATATCAAAGCATCCAAACCTGATTTCGCTATTCCGATGTATGAAAAGATGATCAGGCAACTGGAAACAGACCTGGGAAAAAAAATACAAACCGGCATTTTTGGTGCGGATATGAAAGTGAGGTTGCTGAATGACGGCCCGGTTACTATAATCATAGATTCTAAAAACCGGGAGTAAATATTACCGCAAAGGCGCAGAGTCGCAGAGTCAAAACTCAGCGCCTCTGCGTCTTCGCGGTAAAAAAAACAGAACGACAAAATAAAATTTTATGACCATACAACAGGCACAACAGGATGTTGACAGCTGGATCAAAACTACCGGCGTTCGCTATTTTAATGAGTTGACCAATCTCGGAATACTGATGGAAGAAGTTGGTGAACTGAGCAGGCTCATGGTTCGCAAATACGGCGAACAGTCTTTTAAGGAATCGGATAAAAATAAAGATATCGCAGATGAAATGGCCGATGTATTGTGGGTATTGATCTGTTTAGCCAATCAAACAGGTGTTGATCTTACCACGGCACTGCAAAAGAATTTTGAGAAAAAGAATTTGCGTGATGCAGACAGGCATAAGAACAATGAAAAGCTTCAATAAAAATGTGGAATTTTTCACACAATCAACCTGCGCTGACCGTTAATGAAAAATTCCACAATAGTTATATGTTTTTATTTCCAGTGTCCGCGTCTCCAGGCATAACCACCGCCTCTTGATTCCCAACCGCCCGATACCCAAACCCTTGTACCGCGTGGCCTTGACCAATAGCCATTATGCCAGTTATATCTTCCGCCTTCCCAAACCCAATCCCCATCGATCCATATATAGCCATCACCCGGTGAAACGGGGCGCTCATAAATGGGGTCGGACGGGCGAACCGCCACTGTGTACATTGCTGAATCACATGCAGCTAATAACCCACATGCCAATATCAGCGTTGTTAAAATTTTTCCGATTTGATTTTTCATAACCTGTTTTTTATTGTTTTAAATAATGTCGCAGGCTATGAGAATTGTAAACTGTTTGTTAATCGAAAATGCTTTTTTGTTTGATCATTTTTTCGATCTCTGCAACTGTTCTCGGTGCACCTGCGGATAGATTCTTATATTCATCTGCTGTTATCAAAACATCGTCTTCAATTCTTATGCCAATGCTCCACCATTTCCGGTCGCATTTACTCCCTGGCGGAATGTAGATGCCGGGCTCAACAGTGAATACAGCGCCCGTTTCCAGCGGCCCGCGGCTACCCATATCATGCACATCCAGACCCAGATGGTGCGAGGTGCCGTGAGGGAAATAAGTTCTTACTTCAGACGCATTTGTAACAATGCTTAATTTCATTAATCCATTGGTGATCACTCTCAGCGCAGCAGCATGCGGGTCTGTAAAAAGTTTACCTGGTTTACATTGCAGGAAAGCAGAATCCTGCGCCTCAAGTACGAGTTCATAAATGATCTTTTGTTCCGGGGAAAATTTTCCGCTAACCGGTATGGTACGTGTTATATCGGCGCTGTAACCATGGTATTCAGCGGCGCAATCGCTCAATAAAAGATCACCGCTGTTCATTAAACGCTGATTCGTTTCATAATGAAGTGTGCATGCATTTTCACCTGACCCGTTAATACTTGGATATCCAACAAATTCAGATCCGTCTTTTTTGAAAAAATATTCCATAATAGCCTGCGCCTGGTATTCGGCCATGCCGGGTTTTACTGCTTTCATCACTTCATTGTGCCCCTTCACACTGATGGCTGCAACTTTTTCCATCAATGCGATTTCCTCCGGCTGTTTAATACCGCGCATTTTTTGCAGGATCGATTGAATGGTTCGGCCGGCAACAGGTTTCTTTGTTTCTGTAATAAGGCTGTCTGTGATCATAGCCATACGGCTCAGCATATCAGGATTGCGTTTGTATTTTGAAATGATGTCCTCATTTTTAAAAACAGTCAGTACCGAATCGATCTTATCCATATTGATCGTGGAATAACTGAATTTATCATTTGTAAAAACATTGTCGAATTTGTACCTGTCTTTAATGCCGTCAACACCAAGCAGTTTGCCTGTCCACATTTCCTGTTGCGGGTTACGCGGTTGTACAAATAAAAATTCGGTGCCTGTTTTGTCAAGGATAGTAACGGGTTCTTTAAAGATCAGCAGCAAAGAATTGGGTTCTTCCAGCCCGGTGAAATAATAAAAATTCTTGTTTTGTGCATAGAAATAATCCACGTCATTATTCCGAACCCTTTCCTGGGCTGCAAAG
>Ga0206895_1110_pt1 | contig 22667 bp, 21 predicted proteins | sample Alteio_BWOrgHeat_51_FD_152967 | JGI IMG/M metagenome (GOLD analysis project Ga0206895, IMG submission 152967) | Enriched cells from forest soil in Barre Woods Harvard Forest LTER site, Petersham, Massachusetts, United States -... | ecosystem: Environmental > Terrestrial > Soil > Temperate forest >...
GAGAGTAGTAACCAGGTTGCGCGCAAAAGATACAAGGGGCCGTTCAATCCGGATATACAATCGTACAATATCAAAACCAAACAGTATAAAAAATATACTGATTGGGAAGGAAAAGATTTTGGTACAAGCATTGACAAAAGCGGAAATATTTATTTTATTTCCGATGAGGCCAATGGCGAATACAATCTCTACACATTTGATAAAGGAAAGAAAACAGGGCTCACAAAATTCAGTACATCTATTAAAACACCGGTGGTAAATGCGAATGGCGGCAAGATCGTTTTTGAAAAGGATTACCAGTTATGGATGTATGATGTGTCTGCAAAGAAAGCAGAGAAACTGAATATCCAATTGCTTCGAAACAATACATTGCCAGCAGAAAAAGATTATGATGTGGTGCGTAGCATCAGCAATTTCGACCTGTCGCCTGATGGTAAAAAACTGGCATTCACTTCACGCGGCGAATTATTTGTGAGCGACGTGGAAGGGAAGTTCATACAGCACATCAACAAAAAAAATGCAGAGCGTGCAAGAGAAGTGAAATGGATGAGCGATAACAAAACACTTTTATTCAATCAAACATCCGGTGGGTATTTAAATCTGTATACGGTTGCGGCCGATGGCAGTTCGCCCGTAAAACAAATCACTGCCGATAAAAAAGACGACCGTTCTGTTGTGCTGAATAAAACAAGAACAAAAGCCGTTTACCTGAGCGGCAGGGATGAGGTTCGTTTACTCGATCTCAAAACATTAGATAGTAAAATGCTGGTGAAAGATGAGATCTGGGCCTTTCAGAATTCAGACCCTGGTTTTTCTCCGAATGATGAATATGTTTACTTCACAGCAGTAAGAAATTTTGAACAGGACATTTTTATTCATCACTTAAAAGATAATAAAACGATCGATCTTACCAATACAGGCGTTACCGAATCAAATCCGGTGTGGTCGCCCGATGGCAAATACATTTACTTTAATTCTACACGCACAAGGCCTTCTTATCCGTTTGGTTTGCAGAATCCGCGTATTTACAGAATGGCGCTGGAAAGAATTGATGATCCTTATCGCAGCGATAAATACAATGATCTTTTTAAAACAGCTGATAAAAAAGAAAAAGACACCACCAAAAAAGAACCGGTTGTTACACCGATCACTGTTGATCTCGAAAATATCATGGAAAGGCTTGAACAGGTTGGCCCTTCATTCGGCTCACAGTTTTTAGCGAATGTGATACAGAAAGGAGAGAAGACATTTGTTCTTTACACAAGCGATCATGCAGAAGGAAGACCCGCACTCTGGAAAACAACGCTCGAACCATTTGAAAACCCAAAAACAGAAAGGATCGCAGGCGCTGATGCGTTTGGGATTGATTATGCCGAGTCGGGCGATAAAGCCATGATATTGTTCAATGGCGGGATCTATAAATTAAACCTCGACCAGAATAAAGTTGACCCGGTTGTGATCAGTACTACATTCCGTAAAAACCTGGCTGCAGAATTTGCACAGATCTTTGAAGAAGCCTGGGCGCAGGTAGAAGAAAATTATTATGATGAAAAATTTCACGGGCTCGACTGGTATGCAACCAAAACAAGGTATCAGGCATTCATTCCAAAACTGAACAACCGTTCCGACCTGCGTATTTTATTGAGTGATATGCTGGGTGAACTGAATTCATCGCACCAGGGCTTTACATCGAACGGGGATGAAGAAAATATTATTTTATCGAACCGCACTATGGAAACAGGCATCGTGTTTGAAAATACGGATCCATACAAAGTAAAATACATCGTAAAGAAAACCAATGCCGATAAAAAATCCATCGATGTGCAACCTGGTGATGTATTGGTAAAAGTTAATGATGAGATGGTGGATAATAATATGGACCGCAATTATTATTTCAGCAGGCCGTCACTCGATAAAGAGATCAAACTCACTTTCAATCGTGGCGGCCAACCGATCGATGTAAAGATCCATCCGCAAAATTCAATGGCCAATAGTTTGTATGATGAATGGATCGACAATAACCAGAAACGTGTTGATGAAAAAAGCAGGAACCGCATCGCTTATCACTGCATGAAAAACATGGGCCTTCCCGAACTGGATAAGTTCCTGATCGATATGACACAGGATTTTTATAAAAAAGATGCGATGATCCTCGATCTGCGTTACAATACCGGCGGTAATGTGCATGATGAGGTATTGAAATTTTTAAGCCAGCGCACTTATCTCCAATGGAAATACCGCGAAGGCAAAATGGCGCCACAGGCAAACTTTGCGCCATCGGATAAACCAATTATTTTATTAACGAACGAACAATCATTGAGCGATGCAGAAATGACTTCGCAGGGTTTTAAAGCATTGAAACTTGGTAAGATCGTTGGTAGTGGAACGTATCACTGGATCATCTTTACCAGTGGCGCAGGTTTGGTGGATGGATCGTTTGTACGGTTACCAAGCTGGGGTTGTTATACTCTGGAAGGAAAAGACATTGAATCGGTTGGTGTAACACCCGATATACAGGTGCCGATGAATTTTGAAGACAGGATCAATCACCGCGACCCGCAATTAGACAGGGCAATTGAAGAGATCATGAAACAATTGAAATAGTTTTTATCGCCACAGATGCAAAGATCAGTACGGATCATTTGTATTAATCTGCGAATCTGTGGCTAAATAGTTTTTGTATTTTTAAGAACTAATACACCAGGTATGAAAACTATTAGTGCATGTATAGCGATTCTTTTATCAGGCTCAGCCTTCAGTCAGCCTGTGGTTAGTACAGCAGATTTTAAAGCAGCTACGGGTTCATGGAAAGGAACGCTTACTTATCTCGATTATACATCAGGCAAACCTTTTACCATGCCGGCAGGTATGGTATTGCGGGTTGCAGACCGTGAACATGTGATACTTTCTTTCGATTACCCAAAAGAGCCAAATGCAAATGATAACGACACTATTGCGATCAAAGGTTCAGAAATAAATGATGCCGAAGTAATTTCAAGAGAAAATATGGAAGATGGAGGTATTAAAATTGTTACTGAAAAAGAAGGTGTTGATGGAAATGATAACCGGAAAGCGCTGTTACGTCACATTTATATAATAAGTAAAAACAGTTTTCAAAATGCTAAACAGGTTAAATTTGAAGGAACCGATACCTGGATAAAACGCAGCGAATATCTTTTCAGCAGATGACAATAGAAAACATAACACAACAATTAAAGTCACATCCATATCAACAGGTAGTTCATTTCGATAAAGCTGCAGACAAACTTTTGTTGCTTGATTTTACTGAAGCGAATAAAGAATTAACCGCAGAAATTATCAGCGATACAAAAAAATTTTCTGACTACATCAGTCACAAATTACATTCTGCAAACGCTACGCTGGGTATTGGCGGTTATAATGAACACCGTACCGTTTACAGCCGCAGCAGGGTTTTCGATGCAACCGATCCGCATGAAGAACCGCGGCGTTTACATTTGGGAACAGATATCTGGGGAACCGCCGGTACGCCTGTATTTGCGCCGTTGGATGGGGTAGTGCACAGCTTTGCTTTTAATGACCAGTATGGAGATTATGGTGCAACCATTATCCTGTATCACCAGTTGAATGGATCTTCTTTTCATACTTTATATGGACATCTTTCGCTAAAGGATCTGAATGGTTTAACTGAGGGCAAACAAATAAAAGCCGGCGACAGGATCGCACATTTTGGAGAACCGCAAGAGAACGGCCACTGGCCGCCGCACCTGCATTTCCAACTGATCATTGATATGGAAGGGAAAAAAGGAGATTATCCAGGTGTGTGTAAATTCAGTGAGCGGGAAAAATATTTATCAAATTGCCCCGATCCGGATCTGATCCTGCAGATGAACACGTCATTGCGGGGAACGAAGCAATCTGTGTTATAGCATTTAGCCTATTTTGCACAACACAGGCTGCTTCGTCGTTCCTTCCCGCAGGGGCGTCAAATTACCACGGCAACTCAGCGCCTAAGTGAATATATTTTCCACTCGGCCCGTTTGCATCTAACAATGATAATGCAACGGATGTTTTGGCGCCATCAGCAATTTCCATCGGAGCAGCTTCAGAACCCATATCTGTTTTAACCCAACCCGGATGTACGGAATTTACTTTGATATTGGTGTCTGACAATGCAGCTGCAAGATGGATCGTGTATGAATTCAATGCAGTTTTTGAAGTATCGTATGCAAACAGTTTGTTACTGTAAATGGGTGAAGAAGCATCACTGTGTAAATTCAACGACCCTAAAATGCTGCTCAGGTTTACGATACGGCCCGATTCGCTTTTACGGATCAGCGGCAGCAATGTATTGGTAAGTTTTACAACGTTGAAAAAATTTGTATCTAATGTTTCACGTAAAGCTTTGTCAGAAACATCAGCCGTGTTATTTACACCCCACTCTTTACTTTCTATCTGGATACCTGCATTGTTTACAAGGATATCAAGCTTGCCGTATTTGTTATTGATATATGAATACGCAAACTGAATGTCGGCGTTATTGTCTACATCAAGTTGTAAAAACTCGGCATCAATACCTTCGTTTTTTAATAGTTCCACTGCGGCAATACCTTTTTCTTTATTTCGCGCAGCGGCGATAATAGTTACACCTTCGCTTCCCAATTGACGGGCGGTTTCAAAACCGATGCCTTTATTGGCGCCGGTGATTAAAGCAATTTTCTTTGACATTTTTATTGATTTTTATTTTTATTGATTTATTCAGATGAATTATGCATTGTATGCACTGGCAAATGATTTTGCAAAATCTTCCAGCTTGATCTTTCCGAAAGTGGTTGGATGGTGTTTGAAATAGTCTTCAAACATTTTTCCGGAATGCATCGACTGATTCATTTCAATATAATTTTTTGCAATTTCTTCGGGCAGGCCTGCCTGGAGCATACCGTTGAGCGCCTGTTCGTTTGTGAACTGAACCCATTTAAGGTCGGGTTTTCCAATTGCCTTACCCAATACAGCGGCTACCTGATCAGTAGAAACTTCATCGCCGGCAAAATATTTTACGCTGTGACCTGAAAAATCCAGAGCAGTGATCTCTTCTTCGGCAGCAGCGGCAATATCAATTGGTGAAACCATCGGAAACCTGCCATCGGCAATTGAATAGTTTGCGCCAATGATATTCATGTGTTTTATCATACCGATATTCGCCAGAAGATTAGTATAGAAAAAAGGCGGGCGCAGATGTTTAATGTTCACATCCTGTAAGGTGTTGAACAATTGTTCAACCTGGTAAAGGCCGTTTACCGGGCCTACACCATCCGGAAGATGTGCACCGATGCTGCTCAGGTTAACTACATATTTCACCCCTGAGTTTTTTATGGCTTCTGTATAATTTTTTCCCATGGCGGTGATATAGCCTTTCCAGTCTGTAACATCATGTTTTGGCGGCACCATTGTATACACGGCATCAGCACCTGTAAATGTTTTTGTAAGAAAGGCAACATCTTCAATTGAACCGATCGCGGCTTTTGCACCTGCATCAAGCAGTTCCTTCAAATTAGATTCATTGCGGCCAACAACAGTTACTTCGTGGCCTGCTTTCAACAACGATAAAGTAAGCGGCTTTGAAATATTTCCTGCTCCGCCTGTGATTACATATTTCATAATAGTGGTTTTAATATTTGTACATACAAATGATTATATAAAAAATTTTTAAACACCTAATTTATCAGCTACAAGGTTCATGTTTTTTATGAGCTGCCTGCTTTCTTCCTTGCCCAGCACTTTGGCATACCGTTCAGTAGCATCATCAATACATTCCTTTAATAAGGGTTTCATTTCTTTTGCTTTTTGTGCAGGGTATACATTTGTTTGTTTGCCTTCCATTGCACGGATCACTAATTTTTTTGCTTCTAATTTTTGAATCAAACGTGTTATGGTACTGGCTGTCAGTTGTAACTGTTCTGCCAATTGCCCAGCCTGTATTCCAGGCTCCTGTAACACAAGCATCAATAAATAAGCATGGCTGGGTGAAAGATCTACTTTCTTCCAGCTTTCAATAGCGATCTTTTCAACCTTCCTCGCCAGCGCATTAGCGGTAAAGTATAAACAGCTGCAATATTTGCTTTCTGATGTTTTCATTGACAGTACAAAGATAAGTAGTTTTCATTTGTATGTACAAATATATTTTTACCCTTACTAAGAACCCACAAAAAAATATATATTTCCATAGTCCATGGATCATTGACCATGGTCCATGGACTATGGACAGCATTACGTATTTTTGAATCTGTATGCCAAACACCAACCTGAACAATGATCCCGCAAATTTAACTCCCGCAGACAAGGAGTTTGAAAATACCATACGCCCAAAAGAGATAGATGATTTTTCAGGCCAGCCGCAACTTATCGGGAACCTGATCATTTTTATAAAAGCCGCTAAACTTCGCGGCGAAGCGTTGGATCATATTTTATTTCATGGCCCGCCGGGTTTGGGTAAAACAACCCTCAGCAGGATCGTTGCAAATGAACTGGGTGTGAACATCAAAGAAACTTCCGGCCCGGTAATCGAAAAACCCGGCGACCTTGCCGGCCTTCTCACCAACCTGCAGCCAAACGATGTTTTATTTATTGATGAGATACACAGGTTGAGTACGGTTGTAGAAGAATATTTATATGCTGCGATGGAAGATTTCAGGATCGATATCATGATCGATACCGGCCCTAATGCACGCAGCATCCAGATCAATCTCAACCCGTTTACATTGGTTGGTGCAACAACAAGGAGCGGTTTGCTCACAGCGCCGTTGTTATCGCGTTTTGGCATAAAATCACGCCTGGAGTATTATCATGCAGATGTTCTGAAAAAAATCATTGAAAGAAGCGCTGCTATTCTGCAAACTGCTATCACCAGCGATGCTGCATTTGAAATTGCGCGCAGAAGCCGCGGCACGCCACGTATCGCAAATAGTTTATTAAGAAGGGTGAGAGATTTTGCACAGGTATTAAATGACGGAAAGATAGATATCGGCATCACACAACATTCATTGAAAGCGTTGAATGTTGATGAACACGGGCTGGATGAAATGGATAACCGCATTCTTTCAGCCATCATCGATAAATTTAAAGGCGGCCCTGTTGGTTTGACCACGATCGCAACAGCAGTAGGCGAAGAAGCCGGCACCATTGAAGAAGTATATGAACCATTCCTGATCCAGGAAGGTTTCCTGCAACGTACCCCACGCGGTCGCGAAGCAACAGCCAAAGCATACGAACACCTCGGCCGCAAACCGGTCGCAGGTGGACAGCCTGATTTATTCAGTTAAAAAAATATTGCCACAGAATACACAGAATCGCACAGAATAAATCTGTGTCAATCTGTGTTTTCTATGCCAAAAAAATACCTCGCTTTTAGCGAGGTATTAAATAATATTTTCTCCCAACTCCCTTTAGGGCCTAGGAAAGTGAATCTAAGGAGCAACCAGCCTGAATCCATTTCCATGAATATTCACGATCTCGATATTCGTATCGTCCTTTAAATATTTACGGAGCTTGGCAATATAAACATCCATACTGCGGCCATTAAAATAGGTATCGCTTCCCCATATTTTTTTCAATGCGCGTTCCCTTGGTAAAAGATCGTTCTTATGTTCGGCAAGCATTTTCAGTAATTCATTTTCTTTTGGCGAAAGTGTTTGCGTTAAGCCATCATGTTTCAGTTCGCGCAGTTTGGGGTTGAAATGATATTTGCCCAGGTCAAACTCAATATTGTCACTGATGCGGTTATCTTCTTCGTTGCGTTTCAATATCGCTTTGATCTTTAACAGCAGCACTTCGCTGTCGAATGGCTTGGTGATATAATCATCCGCACCCAGTTTATATCCCTGGATGATATCATCTTTCATCGTTTTAGCGCTCAGGAAGAACAAAGGTATATCCGGGTCAACATCGCGGATCTCTTCGGCGAGTGTAAAGCCATCCATATTCGGCATCATGACATCCAGCAGGCAGATATCGAATTTTTCGCGCTGAAATGCAGCGAGGCCGAGACGGCCGTCTCTTTCCAGGGTTACATCGTATTCATTAAGTTCCAGGTAGTTTTTCAATACCATACCGAGGTTGGTATCGTCCTCACATAACAGGATCTTGTTTTTTTTGTCTTCCATGATGATTTTATTTAACGTGAAATAAAGATAAAACAAAGCGAATTCACTTAGTCTTCCCGCAATCTTTTGTTAAAAACCTGTGCCAGCCTTGTGAATTGAATACAAAAGTTAAACAATTCTAAACAGATAGCGGAATGGTTGGCGCTACCATTACAAGGTCCCGCCAAACTTCCGGATAAATCCCTCCTCGTCAATGTTTATTACCTGCTCGCTTTGCAGGAACTCTAAAACCGTCCAGGTTTTTTCTTTGTTGTATTTTTTTAACCGGCCGAGCAGGTCGGTCACAGATATTTTAGAATGGAGCGATTGCATGATATTTGTTTCGATCAAACTGAATTCTTCCTGTGAAATTGACCTTCTTTTTTTTGCGAGACAATTATCACAGTTTCCGCAATCCTTCACATCATTGTCGCCAAAATACCTGGCAATAAAACTGCTTCTGCAATCATCTTTCAACAAAATGTAGCCGATCATATTTTGTACACGCGCTTCGAACTGTTTTTTTCTTTCAAGGTATTTATCCTGGTCTATCTGCAGGTATTGCGCCGATGCACGGTTCAATAAAAAATGTATTTGTGGAGTATCTTTCTGCGGCAGGTATTCGATCATGCCAAAAGAACGGAGTTCGGCTAACTGCTCTTTTACTTCTTCAACGGTTATGCGGCATAATCTTGCCAGTTGTTTTTCATAAACCGATACGCGGTTATCAATGATGCCTTCATAAGTGCGCAACAAACATTTGATCAGAGGTTCAAGATGTGAATGGCTTATTTCAAACTGGCTCAGTTCTTCTTTTGATGCGGTAAAATTTATCTGTGACGGCAGAAAAATAGTCTCTGAAAAATTGAGATGGCCCTCCTGTTCCAATACTTTCAATGTATTGATCACAGAGAGGCTGTCTATTTTAAAATTCTTTACAAACTCCGGCAGGTCAAAATCAAAATACTGCCCTTCACCAATGCCCACGGGGATCTGCAAATAATCCGCAAGCGCCTGGTAATTTTTTTTTATTTCCGGTATGGGCGGAAAACGCTTGTCTGGCAAGGCTTTCAACCCATCCAGGTTTTCTTTCTGGTAGATCAGCACTGCATACGATTTTTTGCCATCCCTTCCGGCCCGGCCCGCTTCCTGGTAATAATTTTCGAGGCAATCGGGGATATCATAATGGATAACGGTTCTTACATCGGGTTTATCAATGCCCATCCCGAATGCATTGGTGCACACCATTACCCTTACCGTATTATTGATCCAGGCCTGTTGTTTTTCAATCCGCAACTGTTGTGTTAATCCTGCATGATAATGATCTGCGGAGATCTGTTGCAGCCCAAGTAAATAAGCAATTTCTTTTGTTTGCTTACGGCTGCTGCAATAAACGATACTGCTTCCGGGAACATTATGTAAGATCTCTGCCAGTTTATTTACCTTACTGTCAACACAAAAACAACTGTATGAAATATTCGGCCTTTCAAATGACTGGCGGAAGATCTGCGCACCGGGCATTTTTAATTTGTCTGTAATATCCTTCTGCACAATGGGCGTTGCAGAAGCGGTCAATGCTATCAAAGGAACGGCAGGCAATTCTTCACGCAGACCGGCAATGCGTAAATAGGGTGGGCGAAAATCGTAACCCCATTGCGAAACACAATGCGCCTCATCAACTACAACCAGGCTTACATTTAGTGCGGGTAAATATTCTTTGAATAAATTGGTTTCTAATCTTTCGGGCGAGAGATATAAGAATTGATAATCGCCATGTGTTGCCTGTTGTAATATTTTTTTTACCTCGTAGAATGTCAGGCCGCTATGCAGCGCCACTGCAGGAATATCTTTTTGCATGAGCCCACCTACCTGATCCTGCATCAAAGCGATCAGCGGGGTAATCACTAAGCACAATCCATCTTTCATCAATGCAGGCACCTGGAAACAAATAGACTTGCCCCCGCCGGTTGGCAATAATGCCAGCGTATCTTTTCCATCCAATACCGATTGAATGATATCTTCCTGCATGGGGCGGAAGGTATCGTGGTGCCAGTATTTTTTTAGTATGGAAAGGGGTGTGGTCATCGTGAGTCGTGAGTCGTCAGTTGTGAGACGTGAGTTTTTATTTTTCTATCATTTTTGAAAGCATTTGAAAACAACGCAATAAATACCTGCGAAGTTCAATAAGCATTTCTCTGTCGGCATATTCCAATTCAATGGCGATACCGAAAGCTGTATCGACTTCAATTACAGAACCCCGTGCAACTTCATAATACCGTCTTCGCTCTATTAAAGATTTTCTTGATGATCCTTCTGCAATATTAAGATGAACTGATAAGGCTGCCTTTCTTATTTGTTGTGTCAGTGCAAATTTTTCTTCAGATGGAAACGTTTTTGTGCTTTTATAACAAAGAAGAACAAAAATTTTCGACACATTAAAAATGTCAAGCCTTGTATGTGCTAATTCAAGAAACATATTCTTTGTTTTGATTGGCAACTAAGATAAATCACCAAAATACCCAATCCATTAGGTGTTTATACTCACGCCTCACATCTCACTACTGACGATCTACATAACCTTCTTGAAATTCAATCTCACAGAATTGATCCCAAGCACCACATCACTCAATCCCATTGACAATGCACTGAATGTGGGATTTAAGAACCCCAGTGCAGCAACAGGAATTGCAATGATATTATATGCAAATGCCCAGAAAAGATTTTGTTTGATAGTGATATAAGTATGTTTCCCCAAACCCAACGACAACGGAAGATGCTGTAACCCATGATTCATCAGCACTACCTGCGCACTCTGCATCGCAATCTGTGACGCATCGCTTAATGAAATACCAACGGTTGCTTTTGCGAGTGCAGGTGCATCATTGATGCCATCGCCAACCATTGCAGTTGGCGCGATCCGGTTTAAAGCTGCGATCTTTTCTAATTTTTGCTGTGGTGTTTGCTCTGCAAAAAATTCATCCATACCGAGTGTCTTTGCTACCTGTTCGCATTTGATCTGCAGGTCGCCACTGAGTAAAATAGTTTTGACCCCTTTTATTTTCAGCAAGCGGATCACTTCTTTCGCTTCCGGCCTTATTTCATCTGCCACATCAATTGTACCTAACAGTATATTATTTTTGATCAGATAAATATTATGCGATCTGTCGTTCGTTAACTGCGAAGCTGTTTTAAAAGACCCTGCGGTGTATTGGTTCCCATCCTTATCAACCGCTTTCATTCCCAGGCCTTTTATTTCTTCAATCCTGTCCCAACGGATCTCATCTTTTGTTTTCCATTCTTTCGCAATTGTTTTGGCGATCGGATGATTGGAATATTTTTCGAGAGAGAAAGCAATACGCTTGAACTCATCGTGAGGCGTGAGACGTGAGCCGTGAGTAACATCAGTGCTTAACTCACGACTCACGCCTGACGACTCACGATCAAATAATTCAAATGTCGAAATAATAAACTCCCCTGTCGTTAATGTTCCCGTTTTATCAAAAACCACCTGTCTGATACTTTTAAATATTTCAAGGCTCTTTGCATTTTTAAATAACACACCGTTCCTGGCCGCCCTGCCCAAACCCACTGCAATTGCGGCCGGTGTGGCGAGCCCCATTGCGCAAGGGCAGGAGATCACTAACACCGCAATACTTCTCAATAAACTATTGCTGAATGTTTGATGGCCCGCAAAATAATTCAGCAATAAAGTAACCAATGCAATACCGATCACTGCCGGAACAAAAATGGCGCTGATCTTATCTGCGAGCTGCTGAACAGGTGGTTTTTCTGCCTGCGCTTCTTTGACCATTTTTAAAATGTTCGATAAAACGGTGTCATCGCCAACCGCTGTTACATAAGCTTTAACGGTTCCGTTATCAAGAATGCTTCCGCCGATCAGTTTATCATTCATCTTTTTAAATACCGGCGCGCTTTCGCCGCTGATGATGGCTTCGTTTACGCTGGCTTCTCCCCAAAGTATTTTGCAATCCATCGGAATAGTGTCGCCGCTTTTGATCAGTAAAAGATCCCCTACTTTTAAATGAATGCTCTCAACGGGAAATACATGTTCTGTATGTTTATCATCATACGCGATCATATTCGCCATTGATCTCTGGCTGGCCGCTAATTTTTTTAATGCCGATTGGGTTGTCTCGATAGATCTTTCTTCCATCCAGTTACCCATGAAAACGAGTGTGAGAATAGTGGCCGTTGTGTCATAGAACATAAACTGTTCGGGTTGGCCGATCAATGTTCCGTATAAACTATATCCAAATGCAGCAACCGCGCCAAGTGCAACCAGCACGTTCATATTTGGAACGCCTTTCAGTAAACTTTTTATCGCACTGCGGCCAAAGAAATCCATTCCCACAATAAAAACCGGGATGGTTAAACCAAGCTGCACATACGGATCCATCAACAAATGGATATGAACCCCCGGGATCATGTGAAGCATTAATGGCGCAGTAAACACAATGCAGAAAAGAAACCGCTGAAAATTATTTTTGAAAACACGCGTATCTTTTCTCGCATCAGATTGATCGCCGGTAACAACATGGTACCCCAATCCCTCGATCCCTTTGGCAAGCTCTTTTTTCGCAGCATCATCGGCCATTTCAAAACTTACCTCACCACCCATAAAATTTACTTTCACCTGCTGCATGCCTTTACCCTGCAGGTATTTATCTACTGTTAATGCGCAGTTGGTGCAACTCATGCCTTCTATTTTCCAGTTCACTTTTTCCACGGAGGCGGATAATTAGTAATTAGTAGTTAATAATTAGTAATTATTTTTTCAGTAGTGGTTAAAAGTGAATTCAATTACTAACTACTAATTATTAATTACTAATTAACAAAGGTAAGCCTGCTGCAAAAGTTGTATTGTCGAAATACGGATTATATCTTTACCGTATGGATGCAATCTTTACACTGAACCAGTTGAAACAGGTAGCCGCCGGTTTATGGAAAGAAGGGCAATCAAAAAAGATCTGGGCCTTTTATGCAGCGATGGGAACGGGCAAAACCACATTTATCCATGCATTATGCGAAGAACTGGGTGTGCATTCTGCTGTCAGCAGCCCTACGTTTGCGATCATCAATGAATATGCAAGCGATGTTGCCGGAACGATCTATCATATGGATTGGTATCGTTTAAAAAATGAAGAAGAAGCTGTGAATGCAGGCGTTGATGACAGCTTACGAAGCGGGCAGCTCTGTTTGATCGAGTGGCCGGAAAATGCTCCGGGGCTCTTGCCGGAAAACACTTTTCATATTACAATGGAGCTGCTGGATGAGCATACAAGAAGATTAGTTACAGGAAAAGAAACAGATAGTAACTGATTACGCACCATCCTCCGCCGTTTCCTATAAATGAATTAATTTTATCTCCATCAACCCAACCCGTCAATTATCTTATGGCAACCAAACCTTCCATCAGTCCATCATTCACTTACGAAACACTGGAAGAAGTGTTGGATGTAAAACCGCAGGGTGCAAAACTGCATATCGGTATTCCCAAAGAAATTGCTTTCCAGGAAAACCGTATCGCCTTAACACCCGATGCTGTTGGCGTTCTGGTTGCCAATGGCAATATGGTTGTTGTGGAACACAATGCCGGCGAAGCCAGTCATTTTTCAGATAAAGATTATGCAGAAGCCGGTGCAAGGATCGTATATGACCGCAATGAAATTTTTAAATGCCCCATCCTCGTAAAAAGTGCGCCGCCGGTTGAAGAAGATATGCCGCTGCTGCAACAGAATCAAACTATCATTTCACCTATTCATCTTTCTGCATTAAAAAAAGAATACATCGAGAAGATGATGGAGAAACGAATCACTGCATTGAGTTTTGAAAATTTTAAAGACGACAGCGGCACATACCCCATTGTCCGCAGCATGAGCGAGATCGCAGGAAGTGCGGTAATGCTGATCGCTGGGCAATACCTCAGTAGCTTTAATAAAGGCAAAGGCGTTTTGCTTGGCGGCATCAGCGGCATACCGCCAACAAAAGTGGTGATCATTGGTGCAGGTATTGTTGGCGAGTTTGCAACAAGGAACGCATTGGCACTTGGTGCATCGGTAAAAGTGTTTGATAATAATGTGTACCGTTTAAAACAACTGCAGAATAACCTGGGACAACGCATCTGGACAAGCGTGCTCGAACCGCGCATCTTATCCAAACAATTAAAAACATGCGAAGTAGCGGTTGGTGCATTAAGCAATGAATATGGCCGTGCACCGGTGGTGGTTACCGAAGAAATGGTGGCCGCCATGCGCCCGGGCAGTATTATTATTGATGTGGCCATTGACCGCGGCGGATGTTTTGAAACCAGCGAACTCACGAGTTATGAGGATCCTACTTTTGTAAAACATGATGTGATCCATTATTGTGTGCCGAATATTCCCAGCGGTTTTGCGCGTACCGCGAGCCAGGCCATTAGCAATGTATTGATGCCATTGATCCTTGAGATCAGCGATGAAGGCGGTATTGAAGAAATGGTATGGCACAAATTCAATCTCAGAGAAGGCATTTATATGTTCAAAGGCGCGTTGACGGATTTTTATATCAGCCAGCGGTTCGACCTGAAATATACCGACCTGAATTTATTGATCGCGAGCAGGAGATAAGGCTGGTAAAATTATTATTCCAGCTTGATACAATAGCAGGCGTACTCTGCCTTTATTTTCTCTGTCATACTATCGTATTTTATTATTATTTTTTCATTAACAAATCAGAATATAGTTTCTGAATCAATCTGCGAAATACTTTTAGTCATTGAATAGCGATTCTATTAATTTCTCCCCACACAATAGAATTTCTCCCTCCGTTCAATTTTCAATACTTAGCCATACTGTTTGACATCATTTCCTGAGCAGTGTGATGAAAAGGTATTTGTATGCCCATACGTATTACTTAATATTTAAAATCAAATCGAATGAAACCGATTATGAAAAACTTAGTACAAAAACTGCTCTTGTTGCTCGGCGTTGTCATCGTCATTTTCTTTTCCTGTAAGAAGGATCTCATCCATTCCGATGGGAATGATCAAAAGATCGCATCGATAACCGCTTGGCTTTTAAAACAAGAGAATCCAAATAAGCCGAATCGAAGCAAAAACATTGAAACATTGAAAGCCCATTTAATTTTTGCCGCAATGCATGAAGAAAATGACTTACGGGGTTCAACCGTGGTAATTCCTATTGACAATACGTTTCGATTACTTGCTAAAATGAGTGACGAATCTATTTTAAACTTAGTGGCACTCCTAAACAAAGATGGCAGCATCAGAAACGTGCATGTCGCCGTGTATGTGCCATCAAAAAACAAACACGTTTCCGAATTACCGAAAAACACTTTTCATAATATTTTTCATACGGGTACAGACATTACTGATGGGCAATATCGTTTCCTATCACCAGCTGGAAGTAAACAATATCAATTAGAATACAAAAGTGGTCTCTTGGCAGCAGCAGGACACTTCACAAGAAATCCAAGTAGTGGAGCGATAAAAACAACCAGTATACATGCTAACACACTAACTTGTAGTAATGTGTATTTGGTAACGACATACTATGTAGATGGTAATGAAATTGGAAGTGATGAGCAGTACATCGGTTTTACGTGTGATGGATGCGATAACGATATGTACGAAAGTTTATGTGGGAGCGATGACGAAGAAGGGGGTGGAGGAGGTTCAAACGTATATGAATATGTAAAAATGTATACAAAGACATGGCAGGTCTATAATGTAAATGATACTACAAGCATTTATGACACTGAAACTTTTCGCATTGAAGATGATTCCTTCGTCACAGGTGTAAGTTATGGCACCCCACAAGTCACACACCAACCCTATGGTAGTACATTTGCATATAGCACTGGAACAGGGACTCTTGCATTTGATTATAGCTGGGTGACAATATACAGAAACACTTCAATAACATATTCAGCCGACCCAGCCCCAATAGCTTATAATGGTCAGCAAACCTGGACGGTTCCACAAATAAAAAATTAAATTTACATTATGAGCATATCCGTTTTCTTTTTTAGCTTCCTGCTTGCGCTGATGTCGTGTGCAATTTCATCAAAGCATCCGGCAAATGCGCAGGCCGAACATGTCAGGGTGCGAACAACGTCCTATCACATCGCAAACAACGAGGCGACTGCATACCTTTCGTTCGCTAATAATGTGTGGTACAAAGATAGTGTCGGTATTACGCAGATGACTGCAATACAATCAGTGGGAACGCCAACAACAGATACGATCTTCACCGCTACGATAGGATATCGACTGGTGGATATGCGTAAAAAATGGGCGTACGAATACCGTAATCTTTCTGATACCGCAGCTATTATGAAAAAAATAGTACTCACAGATAGTGTTCTTTTAATTGGCGGCTGGAATTTCTTTCGGCCGTTCGATATTATTGTATATGACAGTCTTCGATCTGTCGGCGATACCACCATCAGCGGAATACGATATGCGCGATATAGATTGCGACAACTTTTTGGGGGCAACCAATATCTTAGTGAAGAATTATTCCGTTGCGACAAAAAAGGCTCGATCTTTACCTTTAGTAAGAAGTTAAGCGATGAAATTGGTTGCCCATTGGTAAAAAGAACTACCCTTACGCCAGACGGCAAGTTCCCGGTGAACTCCGGCGAGATCGAATTCGTATCAAACAATTTTCCCGATTCGATACAACGGGTATTTGCAGCATGGAAGCGCAACGTTCAGCTGTATCCAGTGCAATAAGCCTAATCCCAACATACCAAAAAACTGCCGCTCAATGGGCGGCAGTTTTATTGATAACCGAAAGAATTCATGCCGCTGTTGCTCGCCAGACGAAAATTTTTTATGGATTGATATGTTTGGCAGACTTACTTATTTTCGGGATTAGTTATTGAGCCCAACAACGACATAGGGATAAGAATGGTGAAAATTATCATTCCAGCTCAATACAATCAAACCCATTTTCATTCATTGTATGTATGATAAGGCCTGATTTATTTTCAGCTGTATCAACACGTAAAATATTATCGCAGTTTGCAAGGTCAAAATTCCATTTCGATGTTGGCAATAACGCATCCAGATGAACTTTTAATTTCTTTACCTCGCTGTTTTTTGTAACAGTGGTTTTAAAAACGAGGATCATACCGGTCATTTTTGATTCTGTTATATAACAATCAAAACCTGTTATTCCGGACAGGTTTTGATCGTTGTGATAAAATTTTCAGAAACTCATATCATCCGCACTGGGCCCGTAACTGCCGGGAATAGGTACATCCAGCAATCTTAAAAAAACACCCAGTTGCGCGCGGTGGTGTGTGATCTGGTTGAACGTCATCCTGATCACATCTACTTTCGGGTCGGCGCTGTAGATCTCTGCGCCATTGCGAAGCGTCCATATTTCATCCAGCGTTTCTTCTTTGGCGCCGGCTAATTCTTTCCTGCCTTCAATGATATTTTTTTCAAAATATTCCACCAGGGCCTTTGTATCATTGATAATAGTTGGATCGTATGGGTTTGCACCAAAATCCAGCTCGCTTGTATTCAGTATCATGCCAAGCCACAAAGGCAATTCAGCAACATGCGTGGCAAGCTGGCGGACGCTCATACTTTTTTCATGCGGCTTCCAGTCGTACTTGTCGTTAGGAACAATAGACAACATTTTGCGTGTGGTAACGGATTCCTTTTCAAATTCTTTTTGAAACTGTTTGATGTGTGACATAATGGTAAGTTTTGTTTAGAGAACAAAGGAACCATGGGGCAGTGACAGCCCTATGTCAACAGCAAAAGATTATTTTAATTTTTTGATAAGTGTTGCCAGGTTCTTCCTGATGATGCCGGTTAATGTTTCAGGTGTAACGATCTCGGCCCATTCGCCAAATAACAGGTACCATCTGGCAAAACCTTCAAGCGATTCTGTGAGAAAAGTCATTTCAATTTTATCACCCATTTCTTTTTGAGAAACAAAGCCATTATAAAATTTCTGCTCCCCTAAATGCCTGACGATATTTTTTTCAACCAACAGGATAATGGTATGCAGTTCTTTTTCTTTAGAAACTTTTGTGAGGAATGATGACAGCGTTGGATGTTCTTTTTCAAAACGGATTGCAGTAAGAGACAAATACCTGATATGGTCAACCCTGAATGTGCGGTAATCTTTACGCAACATACACCACGCAATGAGATACCAGTACCTGCCCATAAAAAAAATACCCACCGGCTCAATGTTACGGTTATTTTTTTGCTGCGAATGTTCTGAAAAGTAATCGATGTTGATCACCAGTTTTTCTGCAATGGCCTGTAATATCTTTTGCAGGTAACCGTTGTCTGTTTTTTGTTTGGAGAAATAAGGGCTGTCGATCACTTCAATATGCTGCTCCATATTTTCAATATGATCCCTTTCCGATAAACGCAGCACCGATTTTATTTTGAACATCGCAGCGCTGTAGGTTTCCTGTGTAGATGAATCGGTCAGTTTCTCCACTAATTTTTCAGCAGTAAGAAATGCAATGGCTTCTTCTTTTGTAAACATGACCGGCGGCAACCGGTAACCTTCCATGATGGAATAACCTATGCCGGTCTCGCCGATCACAGGAATACCGGCTGTTTCAAGCGTTTTGATATCCCGGTAAACAGTGCGTAAGCTGATAGAGAACCGGTCGGCTATCTCCTGCGCTTTTACCACGCGTTTTGATTGCAGCTGGATAAGAATAGCTGTTACCCTGTCTATGCGGTTCATTTTTTAGTGGAATTAAATACTCTGCGCCTTAGCGTCTCCGCGGTTATTTTACCGCAGAGGCGTTGAGCCGCAGAGATCAGGCGTCTTTGTTTAAGAAGAACAATTCTGAGATCACATTATTTTTTTCAGTAGTGGCTAATTCGCTTATCTGTCTGCATAACTCATTACAATCAGCCGCCGCTTTTTCATGATCGATAGCCCCGGCCTTTATCAGCTGCTCCAGTTCTAATTGTCTTTTTAAAATTTCAGAAGATAAAAAAGAATTCGCGATCGTTCGCGCCATTAAAAATTCCAGCACATGGCTTATGTTCAGGGTATATCCCTTGCCATCTTTTAAAAGTTGTTCTATATCCTGGTCTTTCATAATACAATGATGGGTTTTACAAACCCAGTTTCTTTTTATCTTTTTTACTCATCTCCGCTCCAATGATTTCTTTAGGGTGCGATGAAGTATATTCTTTAAAAGGTTCAAGCTGGCCTGCTTTTTTGCCATCAACATAAAAAGGCACGTGCAAAAAATTGTATGATGAAAAGCCAGCCGGCTGCGGTGTCTTCTCTGTGTTGATGTATAGTTTCTTTTCATCAAGATAAGAAACCGAAAACAGCACATCGTATTTTACACTTTGGTTGGCAAAAACGGCTATCGGCTGGCCGGGTATCACGTAATCTCCTGCCTGCACCAGTAATTTAATTGGCGCAAGTATCGAATAGTGGCTTAAGGTGCCATCCTTGTGTTCAATAGATACTTTATTTCTTTCGCTGTTATAAACCTGCTTTATTTTTTCGCTTTCTTTTACCTCGTCAGAACATTCATACACGATACCGGCGCGTGCGGCGCAGATAGTATCACCCAGTTTATACATAAAGTCAACTCCAATATAACCGTCTGGTTTTGTGCCAAGCCGTTCTGATACAGAGCCAGACCTGAACGTACGTAAACTATTGTTTTCAGTTACAGGAAGCAGATAGGTAAAAGAAGTATCAGGAATTTTATGTTGAGGCGTTCCGGGAAAAGACTGGTAAGTATACGCAAATGAATGAATGTTGGCTGATTTGTCGAACGTTAATTTGCCTACGGTTGAATGGCCTCTGTTAACTACTGTCAATGCTACATCGTTAGTGGCATTTGTGGAAAAACCTGATAGTATATAGATAAGCTTAACGGTATAATCTCCAAATGCCTGGCTGTCGGCAAAAACATTAATGCTCCTGTCCACCGGGTTTTGTTCGCTGCTGCAGGTGATCAGCCTCGGTTGTGCAATAACGGATGCGGTAAAAAAAACAAGAAGAATACTTAAAAGGTTGCGGAGTTTCATACAACGGTTTTTAAATGGATACTGAAACAATGATAAATAATATTACTTATTTATAATCTAATATACTCAGCTTTTCTGAACAAAAATCCATTTCCTGTGTATCGTTGCTGCTCACAATAATAAGTTTGTCCTGGCAATAATTGTTGATAAGTGTATGATACAATTCATAACCCGGTTTGTCTAAATTGGTACAGGGTTCATCTAATAACAGCACAGGCGTATCTGAAAATATTGCCTGGGCAAGTTTGATGCGTTGTTTCATGCCGCTGCTGAAATAACGGATCTGTTTATCAGCCGCTTTTTCCAAACCGATAAGAGACAAAATATCTTCAATGGAAAGTATTGCAGACAATGATTTGAACTGGTGATGAAAATGCAGGAATTCTTTCGCCGTCATTTCTTCCACCAGTTCCAGGTAAGGCGCGGCGATGGAAATATGTTGATAGATCTTTTCGGTTTCGATGATAGCCGATCCGCACGTTTGGTATGCCAGGCTACCCTCACTCAGATACATGCTGCCTGCAATTGCCTGCAGCAGCGTGCTTTTACCGCTTCCATTAGGGCCGGTAATTGCATACGACCTGCCTGCAACAAATTGAAGATCCACATGACGGAAGATCCACTCGCGGTTAAAACGTTTACCCACATCGGTAAGCAGAACCTCCATATCATTGGTAATTGCGGAAGAAGAATAATTTTCCTGAAGCTTATTCATGATAGAAAAAATAGCGTGAAGTGATTTTGAAATTGCGGATGGAAAATTTTGGAAATGCTTTTATCAAATGCAAATCGATACATAAAAAACAATTCCAAAATTTCCCGATTTCAAAATTTCAAAATCAAGGCCTCAATCCTCATCCATTGCACCCTTCACATAACGCTTGATAATACCTCTGCCGCTTTCACGGATAAATGTTACGATCTCATCCCTTTCATCGGTGGCGGGTAATTCTTCTTCAATAAATTCAAGCGCCTGCGTGGTATTGAAACCTTTGTTATAAATGGTTCTGTACACATCAAGTATTCCATTGATCTGTTGCAATGGGAAGCCTCTGCGTTTTAATCCCACACTGTTTACGCCGCCATAACTTAAGGGGTTACGAACGGCTTTGATATAAGGAGGAACATCTTTACTTACCAGGCTTCCACCAGCAATAAAAGTATGCTGGCCGATATTTACAAACTGGTGCACCGCACTAACGCCGCCAACCACAGCAAAATCGCCCATGGTAACATGGCCTGCCACCTGCACGCTGTTACTCATGATGCAATTACTTCCGATGATGCAGTCGTGTGCAATATGGCTGTATGCCATGATCAAACAATTGTTGCCTACTTTGGTTTTGCCTCTGTCGTCTGTTCCGCGGTTGATGGTTACGAATTCGCGGATAGTACAGTTGTCGCCAATTTCAACCGTTGTTTTTTCGCCGCTGAATTTCAGATCCTGTGGTATGGCGCCCAATACTGCACCAGGAAATACACGGCAGTTCTTTCCGATACGTGTTCCATCCATGATGGTCACATTACTTCCGATCCATGTGCCCTCGCCGACCTGTACATCGCCATGAATAACCGTAAACGGATCGATCTTTACATTCGGTGCGATCTTTGCATTCGGGTCGATATATGTGTATGGATGCGTCATCAGTTATTTTGATTGATGTATTATGATCTCAGATTTCATGTATTGATTTATTCCAAACTCCCAACTAACTATTAATTATTAACTATTAACTATTCACGTCTCACTGCCTCTTCACCACCTGCGCAACAAGATCCGCTTCAGTGGCAACTTTCCCGCCCACATATACGGTTCCCCTCATCTCACAGATGCCCCGGCGGATGGGCCCGGTGAATTCCATTTTTAATACCATCGTATCACCCGGCCTTACCATTTGTTTGAACTTACAGTTATCGATCTTTAAAAAATACGTATCGTAATTTCCTTCGGGCATCGAATTGATACAAAGTATGCCACCGGTTTGCGCCAGTGCTTCTATCTGTAAAACACCCGGCATTACAGGGTTTCCGGGGAAGTGGCCGGGAAAGAACCATTCATTGAAGGTTACATTTTTAATGCCAACAATATACGTGTCTGTTAATTCGATGATCTTATCAACCAATAAGAACGGGTGGCGGTGAGGCAATGTTTTTTCTATTTTCTCCAAACCATATACAGGCGGCATCGACGGATCGTACACCGGAACATCTTTTACATGCCTGTTCTTTTTGATGTACTGTTTGATCTTTTTTGCAAACTCCACATTGGTACTATGCCCCGGCCGGTTGGCAATAATGCGCGCTTTGATCGGATAGCCGATCAATGCCAGGTCGCCGATCACATCCAGTAATTTATGCCGCGCAGGCTCATTGGGAAAACGTAATTCGAGATTGTTTAGATAGCCTTCACTCTTTACTTCGATCTTATCGCGTTTAAAAACTTTTGCAAGCCTTGTCATCTCTGCATCAGTAACGGGTTTGTCAAC
>Ga0206895_1111_pt1 | contig 22632 bp, 17 predicted proteins | sample Alteio_BWOrgHeat_51_FD_152967 | JGI IMG/M metagenome (GOLD analysis project Ga0206895, IMG submission 152967) | Enriched cells from forest soil in Barre Woods Harvard Forest LTER site, Petersham, Massachusetts, United States -... | ecosystem: Environmental > Terrestrial > Soil > Temperate forest >...
TTCTCCCGGTAGATGAATGCATTCGTCTTGGTCGTGTCCACATTCGATTTGCCACCCACCACATCGTAGTAGTCGGCGGTATTATTGGTATTGACATAGCTCAGCTTGATACCTGTCTCCAACTTATACCCCTTGGCCAGCGGCCGCGTATAGTCGCTTTTGAACGTGTAAATATTGATGCTGCTGGGCAAATGACCGGTCAGGATGGACTGATCCAGCAAATTCTTGTCCGGTGAAAACGTTTGGTTGTTGAAATACTGGTCGCTCACCGAAGAATAACGAACATAGTCGAGGTCGGCCGAAAGCTCACGTCCGGCGGAATCATACGTATGCCGGAAATTGAGGTTTGCCGATACATTCTTCCACGAAGACGTATTGGTATTCGGGGAATAAACAAGCGAGTCAACCACATACTGCGGACTCAACAATTGGATATTGCTGCCCGAGTTGTCCTGCTCCCTGTTCCGAAACCCGCTGAGCACAAAGCCGACCGTCGTTTTCTTCGACAGGTAATAATCCATCCCGAGCTTGATATTGCCCTCCGGATTGATAAAATGCATCGCCGTGGTCTGCTGGAAGATCGAGTTGACCGTGTGCGCAGCATTGGTATCCAGGTATTTCCGCTGGATGTTCAGCACCTGGAAGCCCTCCCAGTGGGAATAGCCGGCATTCAGGAAGAAATTGAAGTTCCCCGTCCGGTAATTCAGGTTCAGACTGGCGCTGGGCTTCGGGTATACCCCCTGCACATTGGTGAGGTTGATATTTCCGTTAAAGCCCGTCATTTTATTCTTTTTCGTCTTGATATTGATGATCCCGGAATTCCCCGCCGCATCATACTTCGCTGAAGGATTGGTCATCAATTCGATCTGATCGATGGCGGATGCGGGCAGACTTTTCAGATAATCAGCCAGTTGCGTCGCGGAAAGGTACGTTGGCTTGCCGTCGATCATCACCGTCACACCTTGTTTGCCCTTCAGGCTGATATTGTCATCCTTGTCCAGTGTGACGCCGGGTGCCTTTTCCAGCACATCCATGGCCGTACTGCCTGCGTTGGAGGGGGATGCATCCACATTAATGATTGTTTTATCGGCCTTTTGTTCGATGGGGGGCCGCTTTCCGACTACGGCTACCGCGGCGAGACTTGCACCCGACCCTGTCAATACCATCGGAGGCAAGCTGCGGGAGTTTTGCCCGGCAACCTCCACCGGTTGCGAAAAAAGCCGGTTATACCCGACAAAAGTGGCCAAAATCAGGTATTTTCCATCCGGAACCTCGGAAAAGGCGAAACGGCCGGCCTTATTGGTCACGGTCTCTTTTATCCGGGACGAATCCCCCGCACTCAGCAGGGCTACGGTAACCGACTCAAGGGACAGCCCTTTATCATCTATAATAATACCAGAAATCTTACCCCCCGAAGGCTCGGCGCGCTCCGTGGACGCCTGCGCATTGGGTTGAGCGTTTGGCTGGGCGGCAGGTTGGATAGACGGTTGCGCATTTGAAAATAAACCGAATAAGGTTAGCAGGATCGCAGTCATGGTTATGTGTCTCATTATCGTTGTTTTTGCGCCGATCTCCAGTCGGCTTTTATCTAGTACTATTTCTTGATAATTACAGTGCAAAGATTACTACTTTGCATTGCATAGTATATTGCTTTGTGTTGAAAGGCCGTTAAACTTGATAACTGGCACTCTCATGTGAATTAAAGTTGCTCGAATTTATCCCGCGGCAGACCCGCCGCGAAGTTTACTTGACCAATGGCCCGCATTCGGTGACCATCAGGCAAGGGGTGGACATTTGCATATCAGACGCAAAAATGGCCACGCAGTTACAGTCTTTTGCCCTCACTTGATAAAAGGAAAGATAGCCTGAAGGATGGCGACCGCCTATCCGGCGCTCGCATCGGACCCCGGTCGCGCACCGGTTTTCCGCCGGTTCAACGCCCAAAGGATAGCCACCCCTGAGATCACCAGCCCCGCTGAGATCAATTCGGCCTGGGTGGGATGAAATCCTAAAATAGTATATTGGCTGTTAACCCGGATATGCTCGATCAAAAACCGCTCAAGCCCATTCAGGATCAGGTAGACCGCAAAAAGGTTCCCCGGCGTCTTGAACCGCTTGCGGATCGCCCAAAGCACGAAAAACAGCCCGAGGCACATCAGGGTCTCGTACACCGGCGTCGGAAATACCGGGATAGGCAGCTGATTGCAGTAGTCCGCTTCCATGCAATTCGGAATCCGCGAACCGTTCATCGCATTGATCACATTACCACGATAGGAGTAGGCGAAAAGCCAGTCCGGTAGAAAACCCGGCGCCTTGACCGCGAGGTGCGGTACATGCTCAAGTCCATGAAATTCACTCGCATAGGCACTCGAGAATTGCCGGGTGACCCTTTCATAGTCCCCGGTTTGGGCCAGAACGGCCTTCCCTGAATTGATATCGGTGATATAGGCGCTATTCAGGATACCCCAGTCCCCGTCACCGGACACCTGGCAGCCTATCCGCCCGATCGCGTAAGCCAGCATCAGAGCGGGCGCCGCGGCATCGTTCAATTGCCAGAACCCGATCCCATGCTTCCGCGCATACCACCAGATCGCCAATGCGGCACAAATCAGCCCTCCATAGAATGTCAGGCCACTAAACGAGAATAACGACCCTATCGGATCCCTCACAAAATCATCCCACGTCTCAAAACTGTTGAAGATCTTGGCACCCACAAACCCAAATATAAAGGCGAATATCGTCAGATCCCCTACCCGGTCATGCGGCCAGATCCGGATCGTCTTTTCCTGCGGTTGCGGCAGCTTTTGCTTGTTCTTCTCATACCATTTCAACCCGGCAAACAACAATCCCAACCCCAAACCCGCCAACCAGTTGCCCTGCCCGCTCATAATAAAGTCCTGCACCTTGAAATTGGGGTCCGGCGAGGTCAAAAAAAGCCCTACCAACTTGAAACCCAATACAAAACCAAGTACGAAATTCAGGATCAACTCCCCCATCGAAGCCGGCTTTCCGATCAGCACCACCTCCTCCCGGCTCTGCAACAACCCCTCCCGCTCTTTTCGGATCAATTCTTTCGTGAGGACAACGGCCGCGGCAATAAAAGCAAGCGCCACAAAAAATCCGAAGGAATTGATAAACCGAAGCCATTGCGGCGCCCGGCCAAAAATATCCTTAAAAGCATAGTAAAGATTGGGATACATAGTTCGGCGCAAACCTACATTAAAATCGCGAACCGGCCGAACGCGCCCTCGCGAAATTTAATTTTCCACATGATACTAAAAATTGGGCATTCTCGTTCCACAAAACTGTTCCACGGGGAACACTATTCGCCGGAAATTCCCAATCTACCTACATTCCATAGGTTTTCCCCAGCTGTGGAAAATCTTTTGGCACGCCGGCCCGGACCTCCGGACACAAAAAAGCCGTCACAGAAAATCATTGTTCCGTAACGGCCTAACATATTCACTAACCGGGCAGAGCCCGCTTTATGACTGATCAACAATACTCTTCGAAGGCAGCGATCAGATTGTGCGCGATCAGCTGCGCCGGACGCCCTTCGATCTGGTGCCGCTCGATCATATGCACCAGCTTGCCATCCTTAAACAAGGCAATCGAAGGCGAAGAAGGAGGATAGGGCAACAAATGCTCCCGGATCGTTCCAACAGCCTCCATATCGAAACCCGCAAAACTCGTCGTCAAAAAGTCGGGCTTCTTTTTCCCGTTCGCAACCGCCATTAACACCCCCGGCCGCGCCGAACCGGCCGAACAGCCGCAAACCGAATTGACCATAACCAACGTCGTTCCCGACCTGGATAATTGCTCATTTACTTCTTCCGCGGTCAGCAGCTCCTGGAAACCATTGTCCGTCAGCTGCTCCTTCATGGGTAATACTATCTGTTCTGGATACATTTTTCAATTTTTTTAATTACAACAACACAAAGGTAATGCAAAAGTTCTCTTCTTGAGCGAGCCGCAATATTGTCACTTCAGCCGCGAATAATCTGCTGTTCTGTCATTGTAGCCCCGGCCAACGCAGCCAGATCGGCTAGAAACCGGCGCATTTGCCCCGATGGTATGCCGTTTGATCTCTTCCCTGCGTATAACAAATTTACCAAACACAAATAAGGAATCGTATGACACTCGTAAAAGTTAACAACAACGGACATCGTGGCATTTCCCAACTCGTCGATGGGTTCTTCCAGGGTTTCCCGGTAAAGGACGAAAGCTTTGGCTTTCCCCCCGTCAATATCCACGAAACAAATGATGCTTATCATCTGGAACTGAGTGCTCCCGGCCGTGCAAAGGAAGATTTCAAGTTGTCTCTTGACAATGGCCAGTTGACGATCAGCTTCGAAAAGAAGGATGAAACCAGTACCGAAGAGTACAAAACGATCCGCAAGGAGTTTTCCTTCCGGAGCTTCAAACGCAGCTTTAACCTCGATGACCGGATCGACACCAACGGCATCCAGGCCAAATATGAAAATGGCGTGTTGAAACTGTTATTGCCGAAGAAAGAACAAGTGAAGGAAACGGCAAAACAAATCTCCGTCCAGTAACATTTCGGTCCGATACCTATCCATCCGTACAGGCCGTCTCATCTCGCCGATGAGGCGGCTTCTTTTTTTGACTTTTTTAGGATTGATTGTTTTAATTTCGCGGTTCAAACGCATGTAATCCAATCACACATGATGAAACCTTTGCTAAGGCTATGGCTATTGTTTGTGGCAGTTGTATTCAGTGTAGACCCGGCATTCGCTCAGATCCCTACTTTTCACGCCCCATTGCAATTGCAGGACACCACCGCAAAACCCGATGATACCCTTCGCATCCGAAACCTCGATCCCTATTTTTCCCTGCATGTCGATTCCAGCCTCAGTTATCAACTCGAGATCAACCGCGATCCAAGCCGTTATTTCTTCTTTATGAAGGACGCACCGGTCGGCATGAAAGTAAAAGAGAACGGCCTGATCACCTTCCGCGCCGATAAATCCTATTTCCTCTCCGGCCGGCTCAAATACGACGTTCAATATAAGGTAAGGATCGGCGTACAAAACCTCGATAACCCAAAGGACCGCCTCGATACCTCCTTCACCATCCAGTTCTTTACCACCGACGTGATTCCCTCCCGGGTCAAACCAACCGTCAGCAGCCTGCTCAGCATAGATGAAGGCGACACCATAAACTTCCAGGTCCAGTGCGAGACCGGTACATATCCCGTCGAATCCATCAATTTCTTTTCCAATGTTCCGATCCGCGGCAATACCATCGTCAAACAATGCGGCGACCTCTTCACCTGGTCACCCCCATATGATTTTGCAAAAGAAAGTGACTCCGGAAAAACAAAGCTGCTGATCCTCTATTTCGTCGGAACAAACAAAATGTTCCAGCGCGATACCGCCGTCGTCAAGATCTATGTCCGCGACGCCCTCAATTACCCCTACGCAAAGGATGACTATAACCAGACCATACAAAATATCAGGCTATACATGCTCCGGCTGAAGTATGCCTTCTTCCAACTGGACAAGAAAGTTAAACATACGCGCAATACCCGCCAGGGTTTCGATATCACCGCCGCCGCTACCGGCCTCGGCGGAACCGTCGCAACAGCCTCCAACAATATGACAACCGGCGAAATCCTCCCCAGCGTCGGTGTCGCCATGGTCCCCGTAAAGGAAACGGCCGCTCCGCCATTGACTGCGGAACAGAACCAGGCCACCCTGGTACGTGCAGCCGTCAAACGCCTGGATTATATGATCCATGAAAATACCCTCGTCGGCGACAAAGACCCCGACATCACAAAGAAAACCGCCGCCCTGAAGGGAGAATTGAAACAAACTCAGGTCCAACTCATCGATGTCCCGCTGGAAGAGACGAGCAGCATGACCGAGGAACAACTGAACGCCTATTTCGACAACCCGAGGGTCAATAAGAAATACCGGATCAAACACTAACGCGGCCGCACCTGCCCTGCAAAGCCCACGCGCCGCGGCCCGAACTTCGTCGGAGCTGCTTAGAACTTCGCCGAACCTGCTTCGCCACGGTCCGGCTCGTTCGGGCCCTTCGCGAGGGCTCGGGCCCCCTCCTCCTGGTTCCTAACCTTCGCTTCGCTTGGTTACATATAACCAAGTATCTTGAGCATGCTCTGCGCCGTCTGCTCCTTGGCATGCAACCAATCCGTCAACTTCCCATTCTTATCATGCCCCACGATCACATGCTTCGGCGAAGGGATCAAACAGTGCTTGATGCCCCCATACCCGCTGATCTGGTCCTGGTAAGCTCCCGTATGGAAGAAACCAACGTATAAAGGTTCGCCATTGACGATCTTAGGCAGGAAAACCTCATTGATATGCTCCTCCGAGTCATAGTAGTCATGACTGTCACACGTAATACCGCCCAGCACAACCCGCTGGTATTCCACATCCCACTTATTGATCGGCAACATCAGGAACCGCTCCCCAATCCCCCAGGTATCGGGCAGCGTCGTTATAAAGGATGAGTCGATCATATACCAGATCTCCCGGTCATTCTGCATCTTCTGACCGATGACGCTGTAGATATGCGCCATGCTTTCCCCTACCGTATAGCTTCCAAACTCTGTGAAAATATGCGGCACCGGTACATTGTTCCGCTTGCAGGCCTTTTTGATGTTGTGGACGATCTCATTGATCATGAATTGATAGTCATACTCAAAACCAAGCGAATGCTTTATCGGGAACCCACCGCCGATATTGATGGAATCAAGCTCCGGACAGATCTTCCTCAGCTGGCAATACAGGTTTATCACCTTATTCAGCTCACTCCAATAGTAGATATCATCCTTGATGCCTTTGTTGAGAAAGATATGCAGCATCTTCAACTGAAAACGGTCCTCATTCCCTTCGATCTTGTCCACATAGAACTCCAGGACATCCCGCGCCCGGAAACCAAGCCTGGAGGTATAAAACGGGAACGTCGGCTCTTCCTCCGCCGCCACCCGGATCCCAAGCTTGAACGGCACCTTGACGGATCGTTTGTATTGCTGCAGCTCATCTTTGTTGTCCAGGATCGGGATCACATTCTTGAAACCCGCATTCAGCAACGAAGCGATCCTGCTCGTATAGGTCTTTTGCTTGAACCCGTTACAGATAATATTGATATCCTTCGTTATCTTCTTTCGCGCATAAAGCTTCTTGATGATCTCTATGTCGTACGCATAAGAAGTCTCGAGGTGAATATCGTTCTTCAACGCCTCCTCCACGATAAAGGAAAAATGCGAACTCTTTGTACAGTAACAATAAAAATATTTGCCTTCATACCGATGCTTCTTGATAGCGGCGGCAAACATCTTCTTGGCTTTGTTGATCTGCATTCCGATCTTGGGCAAATAGGTCAGCTTCATCGGCGTGCCGTATTTGTCGATCAACGCTTTCAAATCGAGCCCGTTAAATTGAAGATAGTTGTCCCTGACTTCGAAACCTTCTTGCGGGAAGTTGAAGGTTTGTTTCACCAGATCGGTGTACGTATTATTCTGCTGATCCAGTTTCGTTTGAATTTAATGGTTATTAATAATGGCACCAAAAGTAGTAAAAAAACAAGAGCGCCCCCGATAGGGGACGCTCTTATCTAAATATTATTATTTACTTCACCGAATCTACCAGCTTCTTAAACGTCTCCGGCTCATTCATGGCCAGATCGGCCAACACCTTCCGGTCAAGACCAATCCCCTTTTCACTGAGCTTATGGATAAAGACCGAATACTTCAGGCCTTCCGCCCGAACAGCCGCGTTGATACGGGCGATCCAAAGCGTCCGGTATTCCCTTTTCTTCAATTTCCTGCCTACATAACGATACTGAAGCCCTTTCTCCAGGACGTTCTTGGCGACGGTATATACATTTTTACGTTTGCCGTAGAATCCTTTTGCTTCTTTCAGGATGCGCTTCCGGCGGGCCCGGGAAGCAACGGCGTTAACAGAACGTGGCATATCTTACTAAGTTGAAAAGTTAATAATGTGGTTGATCTCCGCGCGGCCCTATTTAAGCCTCAATAAGCGCTTGACAAAATCCAGGTTGGCGTGAGCGACTTCGCCTTTCTTGCGCATGTTGCGCTTCCGCTTCTTGGATTTCTTAGTAAGGATGTGACGCTTGAACGCTTTTTGGTGGGTGATCTTGCCGGTGCCGGTTACTTTAAACCGCTTCTTGGCACTCGAATTCGTTCTAACCTTGGGCATTTAGGATGCTTTTTGCTTGATTCCCCTGCTGGCGGATCACTCCGGTGACCACTTATGGAGCCGTTTGGGGCTGCAAAGCTATAAAAAAAACCGCATTTTCAGCGGTTTTAAAGATTTTTTATTCGCGGAACCTGCCGGTCAAAACCTGCCCACGATCCTGCCGGTCAGAACCAGCCCACGATCCGCCCCCCTTTACGGCGTCGCCTTGTCTTTCGGAGCCTTTTTCTGCGACTTGGGCGCCCAGATAGCCAGCATCCGCTTGCCTTCCATCTTGGGCATCCCCTCCAGCACCCCGGAATCATTGAGGCGCTCCGCAAACTTCAGCAGCAGCAGCTCACCCCGCTCCTTGAACTGGATCGCGCGGCCCTTGAACTGGACGTACGCCTTTACCTTATTCCCTTCCTTGAGAAATTTCTCCGCATGCTTGGCCTTGAAGTCAAAATCATGGTCATCCGTATTCGGAGTGAACCGGATCTCCTTCACTTCAGAGGCCTTGCTCTTGGCCTTCATCTCCTTTTCCTTACGCTTCTTCTCGTAAAGGAATTTATTGTAATCGATGATCTTGCAGACCGGGGGATCGGCGTTAGGAGAAATCTCGACCAGGTCGAGGGCCTGCTCCTGCGCCATCTTCAGGGCTTCCTGGATCGGATAGACGCCTACTTCGATGTTGTCGCCTACCAGCCGCACCTGCGGAACCCTGATCATATGATTGGTACGGTGCTCTTGTTGTTGTTCCTTTCTGAATCTTGGATTAAAATTGCCTCTTGGAGGCCTTGGTCTCGGTGGAAATGCCATTTACAGTTTTTAAGTCCGGCCTCCCTCCCTGGCGGAGGCCGCAAATTTTTTATCCCATTTATTCACGCCCTTAGGGATTAGGGACGCGCTCTTTGATCTCGTGCCGCACCTCGGCGATAAATTCCTCGATACCCCTCACACCCAGATCTCCTTTCCCCTGCCGGCGGACAGCCACCTTTCGGTCATTCATCTCCTTTTCTCCCACCACCAACATGTAAGGAACCTTGGCCAGCTCGGTATCCCGGATCTTCTTTCCTATCTTCTCGCTGCGGTCATCTACTTCAACACGAATATCCGCATTTTTCAGCATACCTAAAAGACTTTGTGCATATTCAAGCGACTTATCCGTGATCGGAAGGATCTTCACCTGCAATGGGGCGAGCCAGATCGGAAATTTGCCCGCATAATGCTCCAGCAGGAAGCCGATGAACCGCTCGTGGGTCCCCAACGGCGCCCGGTGGATGATCAGCGGCGTCTCCATATGGTTGTCCTTATTGGTATACTCCAGCTGAAACCGCTTCCCCTGGGCAAAGTCCACCTGGTTGGTGGCCAGCGTGAATTCCCGCCCGATAGCACTCCAGATCTGCACGTCGATCTTGGGGCCGTAAAAGGCCGCTTCATCCGGCACCTCAATATATGGCGTATTCGTCCGGATCAGCACATCCCGCACAAGCGTTTCCGTCTCCTTCCACAGCTCCGGCTCGTCGATATATTTCTTGCCCAGCTTCGAAGGCTCATGTACACTGAACCGCATGACGTATTTATCGATGCCAAAGATTTTGAAATACTTCAAATACATCTCGTTCACACCCTTGAACTCATCGTAGAACTGAGCTTTACTGCAATAAATATGCGCATCATTCATGTGCAGACACCGCACCCGCATCAGCCCGAATAGCTCCCCGCTCTGCTCATACCGGTAACAGGTCCCATATTCCGCCAGCCGGTACGGGAGGTCTTTATACGACTTCTGCTCCGCCGCAAAGATCTTGTGATGATGCGGACAGTTCATCGCCTTGAGGTAGTATTTCTCCCCCTCCAATTCCATTGGCGGAAACATACTGTCTTGATAATAAGGCAGATGCCCGCTGGTGATGTATAGGCTTTCCTTGGCGATATGCGGGGTGACAACCCGCTTGTATCCCGCCTTTTCCTCCGTATCCTTGGCGAGCCGCTCCAATTCCTCGATCACAACGGCCCCATTCGGCATCCACAACGGCAAACCCGGTCCCACCTGCTCGTCAAAGGTAAAAATCCCCAATTCCTTGCCCAGTTTCCGGTGGTCGCGCTTTTTTGCCTCTTCCAGCATCTGCAAATATTCGTCCAGTTCCTTCTGCGAGGGAAAGGATACCCCGTATACCCTCGTCAGCTGCCGGTTCCGCTCATCCCCTTTCCAGTACGCACCCGCGATATTCGTCAGCCGGACCGCTTTGATAAATCCGGTATTCGGGATGTGCGGCCCCCGGCAGAGATCCGTGAAATTCCCCTGGGTATAGAAGGTGATCTGCCCATCCTGCAGATTCTCCAGCAGATCCAGCTTGTATTCATCCCCTTTTTCCGTAAAGTATCTCACCGCCTCGGCCTTGCTGATCTCTTTGCGGCGATATACCTCGCTCCCTTTGGTCAATTCCGCCATTTTCACCTCCAGCTTGCGCAGGTCATCCTCCGTGATCTGCCGCCCGCCCAAATCCATATCGTAATAGAAGCCCCCCGTATCGACGGCCGGACCGACCCAGAATTTTGCTCCCGGAAAAAGCGACTCCACCGCCTCTGCCATCAGATGGGCGGAAGAATGCCAGAACGTGGATTTACCTTCCCCATCCGACCAGGTCAGCAATTTCAGCGTAGCGTCAGTCGTGATCGGCCGCGTCGCATCCCATACCTGCCCATTGACATTCGCGGCCAGTACTTTCCTCGCCAATCCCTCACTGATGGACCTGGCGATCTCTAATGCAGTTACGCCACTCTCGTATTCTCTGACGGCGCCATCCGGAAAAGTGATCTTGATCATAAGGGTGCAAAATTAACAAACTCTTCTGAAACTGAAGTGCTTCGAATGCATTCGTTTTTACAAATGGTAAGCGCCCAAATTATTTATTTGATTAATTTGCCGAAGGGAAAATACCCATCATGCGAAGATTCTTTCTACTCTTTTTTGCCGCCGCACCGCTGTTCCTCCACGCCCAGGACCTGACCGGGGTCTGGCAGGGACATTTCAGCTCCAACTTCGGAGACCACTCCTCTATTTTCACCATGGACGAACGGTATAAATTCGAAGTCCAGATCGCTCAGCACGATAAACAATTCGATGGGGTCACCTATTCTTATCTTTCTTCGGTCTTCTACGGCAAAGCCGCTGCAGCGGGAACCGTAAACCCCAGGACAGGAAAGGTGCTCCTGCAGGAAGGCAAACTCCTCGAAGTACGCAATGCGCTCGGCGGCGTTTGTATTATGACCTGTTTCCTTCAATATACCAAGTCGGGTGACGAAGAATTTCTCGAGGGCAAATACGTCAGTATGAGCGTCAAAGACTCTTCCAATTGCGGCCATGGCACCGTCTTCCTCCGGAAAGTAGCTACATCGGATTTCTATGAGGAACCATTTCTGATCGAACGGAAAAAGGAACTTGCCACCCACCACAGCGACAGCTCAAAGCTAGCCGCCGCGCCACACAGACCCGCGACCAGACCGGCCACCCGGCCATCGACCGGCACCCATCGCCCAGACAGCACGGCCACCGCACGCCGGACACCCGGGCGGCCGGCACATCATCCGACCGCAGCCGCCCGCCACCCCGATAGCACCAGCACACGCCGGCCGGCCCTGGTACACGCAGCTATCCCCGAACGGTCGAGCCTGAGGCCTGCCACCGACAGCGGCACCGGGCTCAGCCACAGATTTCCAACCATAGCCCCACACATCCTGCTGGATCGCTCCAACCAGCTGGTCCGCTCCCTGACCGTCAATACCCACGAAGTGATCCTGAACATCTATGACGACGGCATCATCGACGGCGATACCGTCTCGGTTTACCTGGACAACAAGATGGTCATCAATCACGCCATGCTCACCGACCGGCCACTCGTTTTGACCCTGCACCTCGACGAGGACAATGACTACCACGAGCTGGTCATGGTGGCCGACAATGAAGGCACGATCCCGCCAAACACATCCCTGATGATCGTCAAAGCGGGCGATAAGGAGTATAAGGTGAATATCAGTTCCAGCTTGCAAAAGAATGCCACCGTAACGTTTAAGTACGTCAAACCAAACTAGCCGCCAAACGCCTCAAACAAACTAACCGCCATGCGTAGCGCCTTACTGATTGTCCTCTTGACCTCGTCCTGCTTCGGCCGGAGTGAAGACCTGAACGGGATCTGGAAAGGTACGCTGACACAAGGCGCCGGCGGCTGCTACCCTCAATATTACCTGGAGCTGCAGATCAATTTCAACGGCGACCGCCTCACCGGCAAAGCCTACGATTATTACGATAAAGAGCATTTTGTCAAGATGAGCTTCAGCGGCCGATATAACCCACAAACACATCGCCTCGTCATCATCGAGAACCAGGTGATCCAGGCCGATATCCCCATCGATTGCGAACCCTGCACAAAAACATACGATCTCAACTATTCGAAGAACGGAGAGCAGGAAGAGCTGAACGGCGATTGGAAAGGTGTCTATTCGAATAAGCAATTGATTTGCCCCCCGGGCCAGATCCGCCTCAAACGGGCCACACAGTCCGACTTCCCGGTAGACATCGACCAGTCGGACACCCTTATCGCCCTTCAAAAAAGCCTTAAACTACAGCCACGTGAGCCAACCCTGGTAAAAACGATCGTGCTTCACTCCGCGGACGTGAAGATTGACCTATATGACGACGCCGAGATCGACCACGATACCGTGACCGTGCTGATCAATAACAAACTCCTGCTGTATCGCCAGATGCTGACGGACCGGCCGCTGACCATTCACTTCAACGCCTTTCCCAATACGCCTTACGAATTGGTGATGTATGCCGACAACCTGGGGGACATCCCACCAAACACCGCACTGATGATGGTGACCTCGGGCACCGAAAAGATCAAAGCAAACATGTCCTCCACCGAACAGGCCAGCGCAACCGTGCGCTTTATCTATAAACCGTGACTATTTCCCGAAATCAAGCGAATCCATCACCTGACCGCAACCCAGCATCTTCGCCCCGTAGGAAGGATGTTTCTTCCCCATATATGGGTTGATGATCTGCGCCGTATTACTTAGCCAGTAACCCTCCACCGAATCCCCAAACGCCATGGGACATTTGATATGGTAGATCTTTTCCCCATCGTATTGCACCGTCCGCACCAGGTCATAAAGCTCCCCCGTCAGCATGTCAAACGAATGCCGCCTGCCGGCAATTCCCGCTTCTCCGACAAACCCCCTCGCCTCCGCGTCGATGCTCGCCGCCAGACTCTTCGCCGTCATGATAATACTGCTGTCCGCCTTCAACAATTGCAGCGGCAGATTTTCCGCTTTGGCCGAGACCTGGGATGCCGCCTCATCGGCCTTGGCCGAGTCCCATTCCACTAGCGCATCCCGCACCGAAAAATATTCAGTCATCAACCCCGCAAACGCCGAATCAAAGCCACTGGTATTTTTACTGATCCTGAGCGCCCGGTCCGGCGTCTGCCCCGTCTCCGGTTTCCTATCCGCCAAAAGCTTGTATACGAGCAATCCCGCGACAATAAATATGACGATCAACAAAATGATCTTCCGCATGAAAGAAAGTTTTGCCGAAGGTACTGCACTAGGCTAAATTTGCATACCATTTTATAAAAATTCATGCTAGCAGGACTTCAGAACGTAACCTTCGAATTCGGCGCCAGAGTCATTGTCAAAGACGCAACCTGGCATATCCAACCAAATGAGCGCATCGGCCTGATCGGCTATAACGGAACCGGAAAATCCACCTTACTGAAACTATTCGCCGGCGAATACCTTCCCTCCGAAGGCACCGTCGAACGGAGCCGCAGCACAACCATCGGCTATCTCCACCAGGACCTGCTGAGCTACGACACCAACGGCTCGATCCTCGAGGTGGCGATGACCGCCTTCGAAAGGGTCCAACAGCTCGAGAAAGAGATCGATGCGCTGGGTAAACAACTGGAGAAAGACCACGAAAACGAAGCCCTCCTTCACCAATATTCCGACGCCCTCCATGAGATGGATACCCTCGACGGCTATACCATCCAGAACCGCACAGAGGAGATCCTCCAGGGGCTCGGATTCGCTAACGGCGACCTCGGCCGGCCCTTCCGGGAATTCAGCGGCGGCTGGCGCATGCGCGTACTGCTGGCCCGGATGATCCTCCAGAAACCCGACCTGCTCCTGCTGGACGAACCAACCAACCACATGGACCTGCCATCCATCGAATGGCTCGAAAAATATTTGCAACACTACCAGGGCTCCGTCATCATCGTCTCCCACGACAAATACTTTCTCAACCGGATGGTGACAAAGATCGTGGAGCTCTATCAAAAAGAACTGCATATCTACAACGGAAACTATACCTTCTATGAGACCGAAAAGGTACAGCGGGTCGAACTGCAACAGCGGGCGTTCGAGAACCAGCAGGATTTTATCCGGCAACAGGAACGTTTTATTGAGCGGTTCAGAGCCAAAGCATCCAAGGCGGCGGCCGCTCAGTCCGCTATGAAACGCCTCGAAAAGATCGAACGTATCGAAGACGTGGAGATCGAGCGGCCCAATATCCGGATCAATTTCCGGATCGACAAGACCCCCGGCCGTGTGCTGGCCACCCTGAAACACGCCACCAAGAAATTCGGTCCGCTCACCATCGTCGAGAACGCTTCCACGGAGATCGACCGGGGCGATAAGATCGCCCTCATCGGCGCCAACGGTAAAGGAAAGTCCACTCTGCTGCGGATGATCGCCGGTACCGAACCCTTCGAGGGCGAACGCGTCTGGGGCCATAACGTGGAAGAAGGCTTCTATGCCCAGCACCAAATGGAAGCGCTGGACGTCAACAACACGGTCCTGGAAGAGATGCAGCTCTGCGGCAGCCAGAAGACCGACCTCGAGCTCCGCGTACTGCTCGGCTGCTTCCTGTTCAGCGGCGATGACGTGGAAAAAAAGATCAAGGTGCTAAGCGGCGGTGAGAAGGCCCGTGTAGCGCTGGCCAAGACGATCGTCAGTAAGGCCAATTTCCTGCTGCTCGACGAACCGACCAACCATCTTGATATGCATTCCTGCGAGCTGCTGATCGAGGCGCTCAACAAATATGAAGGCAGCTATCTGCTGGTCAGCCATGACCGTTATTTCATCTCCAAAACGGCCAACAAGATCTGGGAGATCGACGATCGCCAGATCCGCGAGTTCAAGGGGACCTATGAAGAATGGGTGGATTGGAAGGAACGGAACCTCGCCGCAAAGGCCGACGCTGCCTCCAAAGCCGCGCAAAACTCGCCGGCTCCGCCCACACCACCCGCCGTCACCCCTCCACCACCGCCAAAACCCGCGGCGCCCATCAACAAAGAAGCAAAAAAGGAGCTCCAGCGCCAGCAACGCCTTTTCCAGGAATTGGAAGCAAGGATCGCTACCCTGACCAAACAAAAAGACCAGCTCGAAGCATCGCTTGCCGACCCCGCTACGTATTCTGATAAAAATAAATTCGTGACGGCTGAAACCGAATACAAAAAAACCAGCGACGAACTCGGCAAGGCCAATCGCGACTACGAAAAGGTGTTCGACAAGATCGTAGAGTTGGAGAAGACGCTTTGAACAAATGAAAAGAATCGCCCCTTTAATCGCTCTGGTACTCCTTGCGGCCGCCGCTACAGGGCAAAACCCACCCGGCGCCCGGCCAAAGATCGGCCTCGTCCTAAGCGGCGGCGGAGCAAAAGGACTGGCCCATATCGGCATCCTCAAGGCAATTGATTCCGCTGGACTGAAGATCGACTATCTCACCGGAACGAGTATGGGCAGTATCCTCGGCGGCCTCTATGCGGTCGGCTACTCCGCGGATTCTATCGAGAAGATCGCCCGGGGCATCGACTGGGACCTGCTTCTATCCAACCAGTCTTCCATGCGAAGCATGATCATGGACGAGAAGTCGGAGTATGGGAAATACGACGTCGAGCTGCCCTGGGTAAACCATTGGTTCCGGTTCTCCACCGGCGTGATCGAAGGCCAGGAGCTTTGGCTGAAGTTCTCGGAGCTTTTCCGGCCGGTATACGACATAAAGGACTTTTCCAAATTTTCCATTCCGTTCAAATGTATCGCAACTGACATCTCCACCGGCGATCCCGTCGTGCTGGATACCGGCGATATCGTTACGGCCGTCCGCGCAAGTATGGCTATACCGACCATTTTTACCGCGGTGGAAGACAACGACCGCAAACTGGTGGACGGAGGCGTGGTGCGCAATTTTCCCGTCAGGGACGTGCGGGACATGGGCGCGGATATCGTGATCGGAAGCAACGTTTCCGGAGCGCAACGTAGCTCAGCCCAGGTGACCAACGCGCTGCAAGTTATCCTCCAGGTGGCCTTTTTCCGGGAAGAAGCCGATACCCGGACACAGATCCCGCTTTGCACGATTTATGTGAACCAGCCCCTCGAACAATACGGAATGGGCAATTTCGGTGCAGCGCCAAAGATCATCGAGGCCGGAGTGGAAGAAGGCCGCCGCTTGTATCCCACGTTCAAAAAACTGGCGGATTCCCTCAACGCCCTTTACGGGACTCAGCCGGTTGCCGCAAACCGCCTTCCCGCCGTCCGGTCTATCAAGATCTCCTCCTACCAGGTCATCGGGCTGAACCGCACCAGCGAAGGCTTCTTTGTGCAAAATATGAACCTGCTTACCGGCCACTCCTATACCACCGACCAACTCTCTAAAATGGTCCGTCGCGCCTTCGGCACCCGCTATTATGACCATATTACCTATTCTATCCAAACCCTTCCCGACAGTTCCAACCGGATCGTCTTCAACGTCGAAGAAAACCCGCTAACCTTTGCCAAGATCGGTCTAAACTATAATCAGTTCAGCGGCATCAGCGCCATCCTCAACCTGACCACCCGCAACTTCTTTACACCCACCTCCCGTAGTCTCGTCACACTCAATATCGGCCAGAACTTCCGCGCAAGGGCCGAGCACCTGCAGTACTTCGGCCGGCGGGCCAATTTCGCCTTCACCCTCGGCGCCCAGTTCGACGACTTCCAGATTACCACCTATAATAATCGCTTCAGGGAGGCGGGCCTCTATGACCAGAACTATACAAAGTTTGACGCCCACTTCGGCTATTCCACCAACCGCGACCTGACCATCGGCCTGGGCACCCGCTTCGAAGATGTCAGCTACGATCCATCCATCACCTCCAGCCTCGAATTCAAAGGAAATAATAATTTTGTCACCAGCTATTTCTTTATCCGCACCAATCTGCTTGACCGTCCGGTCTACCCCCGGCGCGGTTTCACCCTGGAAGCCGAAGCCGACAACGTATTCGAGCAAAACCCCAACGTCCAGCGTTTCGGATCCCAGAACGGCGGCACCGATACCAGTTTCTCCGACCTGCCCTACCAGCGGCTGCTGTTCAACTACGATCAATATATTCCCCTGAGCAGCCGGTACACGCTGCAGGCCCATCTTCAGGGGGGGCTCAATCTGAATTACAAGAATAATATCATGAACGAGTTCTCCATTGGCGGGCTGACAGACCAATTCCATAACCAGGTCACCTTCGCCGGACTCCGTGAAGGGACATTTTATTCCTCCAGTATTGCCGAAGGGATGCTTGCCCTGCGTTACCAATTGTTCGACAACGTCCTGATTACCGGAAAAGCCAACGTGCTCTTCAACAACTTCATTACCAAAAGCGCCTTCTTCACCACACCCGACTTCCTGTCAGGTTACGCCCTTACGTTCACTTACATGTTCCCGTTAGGCCCGCTCGAGCTCAGCGCGATGTATTCCGATCAATCGCGCCGTGTGCTGGGTTATGTCAACATCGGAATTCCATTTTAATCCCGTTCCCCCCTCGCCTCACGAATCCATTTCCCCCTCGCCTGGCGAATCCAGTTTCCTTTTCATCCGCGCCACCCAATCCGGCGGCGTGATCCCGTGTTGCCGAAGCAGCAGATTCAACTGGGCTGCATGATGCTGAACATGTCTCATATTGTAAAGCAGTAACTCGAAAATGCTAAAGCTCCTGTATTCACTCGTGAACCGTTTCTCCAGCAGATCGCGGGTTTCTGAACCCTTTAAGTGATGGTATAGTCTTTCCCGCCCATGGTGAAGCAGGTGGATGACTTCCTGCTTCGTATAGACCCGCTCCGGCAGGACCCCGTCCCCGAATTCACTAAGCGTAAACGGCGAAGGCGGCCGGTAATCCTTTTCCATCGGGGTATCGGAGAGATAGTAATCGGTCCAGAAAGTCGTATGATAGGCAAGATACCAGAAGCGGGAATTGCTGTCCCATTGATCGTCCGGACAGGCGATGATGGCATTTTCAAGCATGTCGAGGGCGGCACCGAATTGCTGCCAGATCTGTTCGGATAAAGTCAGTGTCATAGTATTAAAATTTTCCCATTATTCGCTTTAGCCGTTATTCCCTGGCCTTTAGAAAATCACTCACAATCGTCGCCATCAGCTGTCCCGCCGCCTCACTCTGCCCATGACAAAGCGAAAAAATCCCCTCACAAATATGAAAGTAGGCGATCCTCGAATCCGTCGCCGCAAACGTCACATATTGCCTCGCCTGCAAAGGCCCAAGCCCGGTCGGCGGCATTCCCATCCCCGTCGGTCCGAATACATCCAGATCCAGCTCCAGCCCGATATAGTTGTCTTCTGTAAACCCCGTAGCATGCGCGACCGCCTGCGTAAAATTCCTCTTCTCCAGCACCAGGATGTCTTCGTAAGTGATCAGATCCACAAAAGGATTATTGGTGATATCCAGCCAGACATTTTGCGGCAGATCGTTCTCATGAACTCCGATCGCGCAATATTTTTCAAGGAAGCCGTCTTCCTCTGCATACCGGAATGCGTTCCCGCTATGCCGGCCTTCGACAGGCCGGAACCCGGAATGTGCATCCAGATTGACCGCATTGATCTGCGGCAGGTGGATTAGACCGGCCTTGTGCAACCCCTTCGCCGCACCCTTGATCAGGGGATAGGCATTGTTATGCCCCCCGCCGACAACGATCGGGATCTTACCCGCAGCCGTAACGATCTTGATCAACGGCTCAACCGCCTCATCGATGGTATGTACCGCATGCCGGTAGGCGTCAAGCTTCTCCTCGTGACCGAAAGCATTGGCCTCGATCAATCTGTCCAGTTCGCTGAAGTCGAAATAACCCAGCACCAGTATACTCTCACCGGTAAGAAAATCATTGCTCTGCTCATTCAAAAAACTCTTGAGAAAACAAGGCCATGCCGTGCCGCTCCCGCCCCGCCCTTCATTCGCCCGCACACCGATATCTTCCGGAATACCGATCAACACGTATTCCGCTTCAGACCGCTCGATGCCACCAGCCACATCGCCGGGGTCAGCCACCACCAGCACGCGTTCTCCCAACTTGGTCTCGAATTGGCGAATCCGCGTGAGGCCAAGGATGTCCTGTTTGCGGTAGACATGGAGGTGTTGCATACAAATTATTAATATTACGATATCGCTATCTTCTCCTCTTACTGCGTCGCTATCTTCTCCTCGACAATCGCCAGGATCTCTTTTTCGGCGGCAATCGTTTTTTCCACGATCGCCGCACCCCGGCCAAGGATGTCTCCAACATATTCCTTATCCATATATCCGGTCGCATTGATCCGGACATTCAAAAATGCGCCAAGCACAGCCGCACGCACGCATAGCGCACCGACACCAGCATCCGAAACAGAATTTGGATTGCCCTCCACCGCCATTGCCTTGATCACCGCAAGGCTCGATTCGGCTACTCCCATCACCCGGAAGGGCACTTCGATCGCCATTCGCGTCGCCCGCTGGATGGCCGCACTGCGGAGTTTCTTCTCAGCCTCACTACCCTTTGGCAATGCGAAGGCCGCCATAATGCCGTTGAACGCAGCCGTATCGGCATCCACCAGCCGCAGCAGCTCATCTTTGTGGCGCTGCCCCTTCTCCGCCCAATCACTGAATTCCGCCCAGCGCTCGTCCCATCCCTTCTTATGCGCGGAGAGGTTCGCCACCATCGTCCCAAGCGCCGCCCCCAGCGCACCCACATAAGCGGCGATCGACCCGCCACCCGGAGCAGGGCTCTCACTGGCTGTCTCGTCCGCAAAATCGTTCAATTTCATCTTCACCAGCCGGTCTCCCGCGCCCTCGCGCAGCTGATATTCAATGATGCGCTCTTCCGGTTTGAACGGTCCCAGTTCATCAAGACCCATGGAAAGGATGGCGATCCGAATAAGCTCCTTCTCCGAAACGCCGGTGGAACGCTGCTGTTTTTCCAGGAAATACCGCCCAGCATCCAGCATGGCCTGCAATGGGATCAGCCCAACAAGCTCGCTTCCGGTCACCCGGATACCGCGTTCGCCCGCCGCCCGGCAAACCTCATCGAATGCCACATGGACCGGCGTTACGCGGATGTTGGTCAGGTTCATCGAGATTTGCGCAATGCCATATTCTTCGATATACCATCCGATGGCTTTGACCGCCTTCAACGTCCCCGGGACCTGAACATCCGTTGAACCCTGCTTTATCACTCGCCCCGCCTCACGCACGTCAAAAGCGATAGCATTGGCGCGGCGGGTAGATGTTGTATTTAGATTCACATTATACGCCACCAGGAAATCCCGCGCGCCGATCACTGTCCCCCCGCGGCGAACATCGAATTCGGAAGGTCCATAGTCCGGCTTCCACTCAGGAAGTACGATCTTTTTAAAGAACCCCTCATACTCACCCGCCCGGATAACCGACAGATTGCTTCGACGCTTGTCCGGTTGCGCCGCCTCATAAAGATAAACCGGGATCTGTAGTTCCTCCCCTACCCGTGCTGCCAGCCGCCGTGCCCAGTCAGCCGTCTCCTCCATCGTAATCCCCGCTATCGGGATCAGCGGACAGACATCCGTTGCACCCATTCGCGGATGCTCCCCTTTGTGTCCCCGCATATCGATCAACTCCCCTGCTTTCCGGATCGCAAGGAACGCCGCCTCGATCACCGCCTCCGGCGGCCCAACAAACGTAACAACCGTCCGGTTAGTCGCCTTCCCCGGATCTACGTTGAGGAGTCGAACACCACCTACGCTTTCTATCTGGTCTGTGATCTGTTTGATGATACCGGGATCCTTCCCTTCGCTGAAATTGGGAACACATTCAAGAATCGGTGACATAGGGCTGCAATGTACATTTTTATTCAATTCCTGCTTCCGCTGCCCGTCCGGTCCCTTTTCATACGAATTCCCCCTTTATCATGACCCTGTCTACCAGGTTGGATCCGAAGGCGTAAGGAAGATAAGCCAGCGATGGCACAGGCTGTGTGAGGATGAGATTTGCCCATTTCCCCCGGGTGATGCTGCCGAGCTTGTCTCCCAGCGACATCGCGAAGGCACCATTTAGCGTGGCGGCATTGATCGCCTCTTCCGGCAGCATCCGCATCCCTATACAGGCCATCGAAACGACCAGGTTCATATTCCCGCTCGGAGACGAGCCGGGATTGTGATCGGATGCCAACGCGATCCCACAGCCCGCATCGATGAGCTCCCTTGCCGCTTGAAAAGGCATTCGAAGAAAAAAAGCCGCGGTAGGCAACAACGTCCCGATCGTATCCGAGCCTGCCAGCGCCCCGATCGCCGCCGCATCCATCGTCTCCAGGTGATCGACCGACACCGCACCCAGCCGGACCCCGGCCTCTACCCCGCCCGAAGCATGCAGCTGGTTGGCATGGATCTTCGCCTTGAGCCCAAACGCCTCACCCGCCCGGACAATGCGTTCCGTCTCTTCGACAGAAAAAAAACCTCTTTCACAAAACACGTCGATATAGTCGGCCAACCCTTCGGCGGCAATCACCGGCAACATCTCCCCGGTAATGAGGCGAATATAGGCATCATGATCTTCCCGGTATTCAGGCGGATAAGTATGCGCTCCCAAAAAGGTCGCCTTTATCGGTATCGAAGCCGTCTTCTTCAACCGTTGTATCACCCGCAGCATCTTTAGCTCTCCTTCTACCGTTAACCCATAACCGCTCTTTATTTCGATCGCACCCGTTCCCAGCCGTATCAACTCCTGCAACCGCCGTACGGCCGACAGGAACAACCCCTCTTCCGACTCCATCGCCACCTGCCGCGCCGAATGCAAAATGCCGCCGCCCCGCGCTGCGATCTCCGCATAGCTCAACCCCCGGATCTTGTCCACGAACTCCCCTTCCCGGCTGCCCGAGTACACCAAGTGCGTATGACTGTCGCACCACGCCGGCAACAACAGCCGCCCGGTGGCATCGATCGCATTGACATCCATGGCGCTTTTTGGCACCGAATCCATCGTCCCAAAATCCACAATCTCCTCCCCCTCCACAAGCAACCACGCATCGTCGATACACGGCAGCCTCGCCAGCTCCGCACCCCTTAGGACACCGGACCCATCCCTGACATTCACCAATTGTTTAATGTTGTAAATCAATCGCGAAG
>Ga0206895_1112_pt1 | contig 22568 bp, 23 predicted proteins | sample Alteio_BWOrgHeat_51_FD_152967 | JGI IMG/M metagenome (GOLD analysis project Ga0206895, IMG submission 152967) | Enriched cells from forest soil in Barre Woods Harvard Forest LTER site, Petersham, Massachusetts, United States -... | ecosystem: Environmental > Terrestrial > Soil > Temperate forest >...
GGATGATAGCCTGCCCCTTTTAAATCATCGTATAATTTCTGAATACGCGGTTCATGAGAGACAAAAGGGTAAGGATAAGGAGCGCTGGAAAAAGGCTCGGTTGGATCTACACCATGCAATCCATGTACATGATACATTTTTTCTGCTTCAGTGTAATAAGGTTCTAACTCTTCATAGCAAATAGGCCATTTAGGAGAGATTCCATCGTAATGCTGAACTTCTTCAAAATCTTTTTTCCTTAAGCGATAAAGAGCAGCTCCATACATTTTGGTAGCGCCTCCGACAAAATAATGAACTTGAGGCTGAAAAGCATTTCCCTTGTGGTCATACCACGTATCGGGAGAAACATAGCGATTTTCAATGAAGACGGAGCGGACATTCCAATTTTCCGACTCTCTTTTTAAAAAATCGCCCCTTTCTAAAATCAGGATTTTTTTTCCGGAAGGAGCCAAACGTCTGGCCAAAGTACCTCCGCCTGCGCCGGAGCCTATGATAATGACGTCGTAATGCATGCTACCTATCTGTAGATGGTCTTTATATTTTTTTCTATATTATTTACATTTTTGCAAAGCCACGCTTCCTACCAAAACAGCAAGCAAGGTAGCTGGGATCAAAAGCATCCAAAAAAGAGAAGCGAGAGGAAACTGCAAAGCCGATTGGATCCAACCAATCCCATAAGCAGCTATTCCATAGCCGCACATGTAAATTGCCATAATGAGTCCTGAAATCATCTCTGCATGCCGCATATCTTGTTTTTGGCCAAACGAGACTGTCAGAGGCAAAAAAGCAGAACATCCAACACCTGCCATCACAAAAGGCAACCAAAGAAAATAGCTAAAATCGAATAATAAAAGTGAAGCGATCAAAATGAAGCTAATCGAAATATAAATAAAATAAGGAGAGATTTTCATGGCAAGGATTGCCGCCAAAATTCTTCCTGCTGTAACAGAGGCCCAAAATAAAGACAAACTAAAGGAAGCTTCTTGCAAAGGGACATTTCTTGTCATTTTAAGAAATAAAACACTCCAATTACCAATAGCAGTCTCGCAAATCCCGTACAGCAAAGCAATCGAACAAAATAGCCATACGCGTTTCGATGATCCTTCAGAGCCGCTACTTGAAAAATGAAGAGATGAGGGAAATTTTACCCAGGTAAAAAAGAGAAGAATCAAATAACCGAGCGCCAGAAAAAGAGGCGCTACCCACCATTGCATCTTTTCCAAAGAGAACTGAAATAACAAAGGTCCGATTGCAGTTCCTAATCCTAATGTCGCATGCAGCGCCGTTAAAGCGGCGCTCGGTTTTTTTGGGAAAAATTCAAAAACATAGCTATTGAGCGTAGAAATATTAGCTCCGAAGCCAGCTCCTAAAAAGGAAAGACAGATCAGAAGAGGAAAAAATCCATTTTTAATAAAAAGCGCGCTTAAAGCGAAAACGACCATGGAAAGGCAATTAAAAAATCCGCTCACCATAGACACTTTTCGAATCCCCCATTTTTTTGCGATAGCTCCTCCAAAAAAAGAAGCCAAAACGGCGCAAATGATCATGGGAATAAAAAGTTCGCCATATTGGCTGGAAGTGAGACCAAAGCCTTTATTAGACACTAAAAATCCAGAGGCGCCTGGGATCAAAGTAAAAGAAATCCCCTGAATTAACCCGAGTAAATAAAGCGTAGCGATTTTTCCTTTCATTTTTTTTCGCCAGCGAGAATCGGAACAGGTTTGGCTCCTTGCGTATTTAATTTGATGGCCCAAATGGAATCTGAGGAGCAAATAAATAACACATTATTTTCTTTGCCTCCAAAAGTAAGATTTGCTGTTTCTTTAGGAAGCAAAATTTTTCCAATCAATACTGCTTCGGGGTTAAACACTTGCACGCCATCGAGCGCTCCTACATAAATATTTCCCTGTTTATCTAAGCGCATCCCATCGGGAAATCCAGGACTTACCACAGTGAATAATCGCTGTTTGCCCACCGTTTTTCCATTGGGACTGACATCATAGGCATAAATCGCATGCGGTTTATCTTTATAATCAGTTTTTGGCGCTTGAATAGCTGCGCTATCGATCACATAAAGGATTTTTTCATCTAGGGAAAATGCGATGCCATTGGGCATTTGCAAATGATCGATGACAACAGTCAATTCTTTTAGTTTAGGATCATAGCGGTACACATTATTGGGCAAATAACACTCTTGCGGAAACTGAAGGCAGCCGTAAGAGGGATCGGTAAACCACACTGTGCCATCCGATTTTACGACTAGATCATTGGGGGAATTAAACGGTTTTCCCTGATAGCTTCCCACCAAAGTACGTACTGTTCCGTCTGCTTCTGTAATGGAAACTCTTCTTCCGGTAGTTTCCGCCGTCAGCAATCTTCCTTGTAAATCAGAGGTTTGTCCATCAGCGATATTCGAAGGATGTCGGAATAAAGCAGGAGCGCTCCAGGATAATGAGCTGATCTGATTGAATGGTTTTAATCCAAACCACCTGATCATGTTGATATTTTGATTTAGCTGATCTGTAAAAATAAGGTAGCCTGAGTCGCTCTTTTCTCCATCTGCAAAATAGACGGGGCCTTCCGTAAAACCAAATCCATTGGCAAGCAATACTAACTTTGGTTTTTCCCCTAAAATCGCAGCAAAGGATTCATGATAGACTTGCAGTGGCAATTGCGGCGAAGCATCGGGCGAATAAGGCGGAGAAGCTTCCTCACCTTCGAGACAAAGTGTAAACATTAGAAAAAAAAACCAACGCACGCCGACAATCCTTAGTGAATCTATTTCCCAACACATACGTAAAAAAGTAGTTTTAGGACAGATTTTTTTACATACTATTTTTATTCAGAAATTTTTACACACATGGACTAAAAAGAACGCTATGTGGTAAGCTTTTGTGCTTTAAAAATATGGAGATTGTATGAGAGTACAAAAGACACCTGAGGATATGGCTACACCTAACGTTGACATTCTACAGCAACATATTTCTCCACAAATCCTATGGCAAGAGGCACATATTGAGTTAAATAAACTTGGAGATACAACTCCGGCGCCTTATAATTACCGTTATGATCAGATAGAACGAAATAATTCAGAAAAATATCCTTACATCATACATACATCATACCATTCGTGCATTGTTTATCTATCCCGGGAAATCAGCCCCTCCTATACATACCAAAAACATCATGAGCATCGTGAATTGATGGCCCATCTGGATCGGTATTTCGGACTAAAAGACACCATTGATGAGATCCAACAAGAGCTAAAGCGCTTATGATTTTTTCTTAGATTAAAGATTGCCTAATTTGTTTTTTTCAATTTGTTCTGGAGATTCGTCCTGCAGAGTGTACCCTATCTTGGCCACGATATCGATCTCTGTAGTTGAGGTGGGGTTAATAAAATCAGCATTAAAGTGCAATTCGCAAATTTTCTGAAACATCGATTTCAATGGAAGAGGACTGTTTAATGTTTTCTTTCGAAAGTTGTTCGATAGTGATTTTGTTATAAAGATTCCTAAATTCCTTGTCTTTAACATGTAAATGATTCATTACATACAAACGAATACAGATTTCTATAGAAGGGCTTAAATTTCTTTTTCCATTTTCCCATTGAACAACAGCACTATGTCTTACACCAAAAACCTTCCCAAATTCGGTAGTCGTCATAACCAGAAAGTGCCTGATAAATTTTAACTCGTCTTTTGTAAGTCGTGTTAGTTTATATACTAAAATTCTAAGGACGACTAATTGAAGCTCGGTCATATCAATATCGATAACCCAATCTCCAAACATCATTTTCATAGGGACATTAATCAATGTAATTGGAAATCCTAAACCTTTGTAAATAATAGTTTCTTTTTTTTTTGTTTTTCATTTCTTCCTCTTAAGCCGAATAATTGTTAAGACAGCCATTTCATTTTCAAATGCAACAATGATACGAAATTCATCTAAACCATCTATCGTCTTTCCTCTAATCGCATATTTCCATGCTTGAAATTCAGTGCTATACAATGTTTTATCTTTTTCATGAACTCCATTCGTTAAAATGTATAACAGGTTTGGCAAAGTGACTTTGTGCTGCTGTTGTCTCTCTCGAGCGTGATTTGTTATCCTGTATTTTCTGGATTCAACATGTTTTCTAACTTCGCCTAGAATATCCTCAAGCCAACCCGATTTATTCTTAATCACCACTATAGCTACTTTTTTAAAAATTGTAACATAGTGACACAAACTAAACAACAAAAAAACGCAATCGACTGACAATTAAATATTTAATCAAAGATTGCCTAATTTGTTTTTTTCAATTTGTTCTGGAGATTCGTGCTGCAGAGCGTACTCTGCATACTGGTGGATCATCTTGGCCACGATTGAGGTCCATCCAGTTTGATTACTCGATCCTAGTCCTGCGCCGTTATCTCCATGGAAATATTCATGAAATAAAATATAATCGCGCCAGTGAGGATCCGTCTGGAATTTTTCAATCCCTCCGTACACTGGCCGGCGGCCCTTTTCATCTTTGAGAAAAATTTTGATCATACGAAGCGATAGATCTGAAGAGACATCCCAAATCGACATTTGATGGCCAGAGCCTTTTGGATGCTCGATTTTAAAATCATCCCCTAGAAAATAGTGAAATTTCTGCAAGGACTCAATTAGTAGATAATTCAAAGGAAACCAAATGGGCCCTCTCCAATTGGAATTACCGCCAAAAAGAGGGGTAGTTGACTCAGCAGGTTCATAATTCAGAGTAAAAACTTTTCCTCCCAACTCCAGAGAAAAAGGATGAGCATCGAGTTCTTTTGAAATCGAGCGGATGCCATAAGGGCTTAAAAATTTTTCCTCATCGAGTACTTTTTCTAAAATACGACGAAGTTTTTTTGGACTCGCGAAAGAAAAAAGAAAAGATTTATTCAAACCAGTCTGGTTTATTTGAATAATTTTTTCAATGAGATCAGGCCGATTATCAAGAATCCATTGAAAACGCTTTCGATACCCAGGAAAGGCATGGGGAGAATACCCTTCGGTTGTTTCCACAGCATAAAGCGGGATCACTCCAAGCAGCGTATCGGCGGTCATTTGAATTCTTTTACCATCAGGCAAAATCAAAACACCATAATAAAACCCTTTTTTCTCATCCCAAAGGCCATTTTTTTCTTCATCAATGTTATTCATTGCATCGGCAATAAATAGAAAATGCTCGAAAAATTTAGTCGCCATCTCTTCGTAGACAGGATTTTCAGTCGCCAACTCCAATGCAATTTGCAAGAGGTTTAGAGCGTACATACCCATCCAACCTGTTCCGTCGGTTTGACAAAGCGTCCCTCCTTCAGGAGGCCCCATCGTCCGATCGAAAGCACCAATGTTGTCCAAACCTAAAAATCCCCCTTCAAAAATATTGCGGCCCTGCTCATCTTTTCGATTCACCCACCAAGTAAAATTTAAAGAGAGTTTTTGGAACATTTTTTCTAAAAAAGCTCGATCTTTGCGCCCTGTCCTATGTGCTTCAATCTGATAAATCCGCATGGCCGCCCATGCATGAACTGGAGGATTGACATCGCCAAAAGACCATTCGTAAGCAGGCACCTGGCCATCGGGATGCATGTACCATTCTTTCATGAGAAGAAGCATCTGCTGTTTAGCAAAGTCGGGATCGATCAAGGCAAACGTCACAGCATGAAACGCGAGATCCCAAGCTGCAAACCAAGGGTATTCCCATTTATCGGGCATGGAAAAAATGTCTGCCGCATCAAAAGTTTTCCAATGATCATTTCTTATTTTTTTACGGCTCTCTGGAGGCGGGGGATTTTTAAAATCCCCTTCTAGCCACTTATAGACGTTATAATGATAGTATTGCTTGTTCCACAAAAGCCCTGCAAAAGCTTGCCTCTGCACATTTTTCATATCTTCAGGAATTGGAAATGGAGTCACTTTATCATAAAACGCATCCGCTTCTTTCTTTCTCTCTACAAATACTGCATCAAAATTGACCCCTAGCGGATCGATAATTTTTTCGTTTTGCGTAAGGCGAAGTTTTAATGTGACAGATTCTTGTCCTTTGATTTGCAAAAGATGATGAAAAGCAGCTTTTGTGCCTTGGGTGTTTGGATTGATTGCTTCTTTGCGTCCATGAATTAAATACTCATGAAAAGCGTCTTTGACATAGGGAGAATCGTTCGCAACCCCAAAAAGCCGCATTTTATTAGATTCATTTTCCGTGAACACAACCTCTTTTGGCTGGCTGGAATAGAGTGCGTAAATTCCAAGCTTCGGATGGGATGCTAAAATCTTTTCAATTTGATTATTTGCTGATTTTTTCTCCAAAGAGGGCTTTTCGGGATTTCCCTCCTCCCAAGACCATGTATTGCGGAACCAAAGAGAGGGCAATACATGACAAGATGCTGTTTTTTCTCCTCGATTGGCCACAGTAATTTGGATCAATATATCGTCCTCTGCAGCCTTTGCATATTCGATAAAAATATCAAAATAGCAATTTTGATCAAAAATTCCTGTATCGAGAAGCTCGTATTCTGGAGACTCTCTCGTTCGCCGCCCATTTTCTGCAACAAGATCCTCGTAAGGATAGGCCTGTTGAGGGTATTTATAAAGATACTTCATGTAAGAGTGGCTGGGAGTATTGTCGAGATAAAAATAATACTCTTTGACATCTTCGCCATGGTTGCCTTCAGGTCCTGTCAACCCAAAAAGCCGCTCTTTTAAGATGGGATCTTTTCCATTCCAAAAAGCCAAAGCAAAACAAAGCTGCTGGCTGTCATCAGAAATGCCTGCGATCCCATCTTCTCCCCAACGATACGCTCTCGATCTTGCCTGATCATGAGTAAAATAATCCCAGGCTTTTCCATCTGCGCTATAATCTTCGCGGACTGTTCCCCATTGCCTCTCACTTAAGTAAGGACCCCATTTACGCCATAAAACTTTTTCTAATCGAACTTCTTCAAGTCTTTTTTCTTCTTCCGTCATAATCCAGGACTTTGATGCATCATGCCTCCATCAACAAAAATCGAGACGGCCGTCATGTAAGAAGCCCCGTCTCCAGCTAAGAACGCCACCACATTGGCGATCTCTTCTGGTTTTGCCATTCGGCCAAGAGGAATCGCCGCATCGAGTTTTGCCATGAGCGCAGGATCTTTCATCGTCGACACGTTAATCGGCGTCGACACTGCACCGGGCCCTACTCCCATAACCAAAATATTATATTTGGCAAGTTCCATTGCAGCCGTACGAGTTAGCATGCGCATCCCCCCTTTAGAAAGACAGTAAGCAATATTTCCCGGCATAGGCCAATCTTCATGAACAGAGGTGATATTAATGATTCTCCCCCCTTTTCCTTGTTTGATCATCTGCTTGGCGGCGATCTGCGTTCCAAAAAAAGCGCTTTTTAAATTTATCTGCAGTACTTTTTCATATTGTTTTTCCGTCGTATCAAGAATAGAAGTTCTCGTCTCAACACCAGCGTTATTCACCATGATATCAAGATGACCATACTGCTTTACCGCTGCATCGATCAGCATTTGTAGATCAAGAATTTGACTTACATCCGCCTTTACTCCTATAGCCTTACCACCCAGCGCAGCGACTTGCTTTTCCAAAGCATCGCTTGCCTCTGGATGAGCAATGTAATCGATCACTATAGAGGCGCCCTCTTTGGCTAATGCAAGCACAATAGAAGCCCCGATCCCGCTATTGCCACCTGTTACAATGGCCACTTTTCCTTTCAACGTCATATTAGCACCTCAATCATCTCATAAAAGAATGTGCTATTTTCCTGCATTCTTAAATTTTAAGTATTTTCTAAAACCACAATTCATTGTCCTCTTTCTATGACGATCTCTTCATATGTTTGATCAAAATGCTAGACATAGAGACGAAGATGTGTCTTTTTTTGCCACCAATTTTCGCGTTTCGGCAGCGATCTTTCCAATCAAAACCACTCTTAAAAACCCAAGTATTATAAATTTTTCTTTAAAAAATTACTTATGTCGTGTAAACACTATCTCTCTCACAAATAACTGTGAGAGGGCTTTCAGATTGAAAGCCATACACACTTTAAAAAACCGAGGTATGTTATGTCATCAGTAGCAACTTTATCAAAACAAAGTTACCAACAACGGATACAAAGCAGTTTCGATTTATATTCCGGCTCTCATCTGGGCGCAAGAAGCATCATCGCGGACATGGACAAGATACCAGAAACCTATCAGAACTGGCTTGCTTTGGATCCTCAAAGTAGAGTTCCCGCGGATCAAATGATCCAACAATTGATGGCAACCTATCATACGGCAATGCAGACGCAAAAAGCAGGAATCCATTTACTACAGTGTTTACGAGAAGTATCCGATATTTGTAAAAATATCCGTCTCACTCCAAGCCATCATGAAATCAACATTCTTCTCTCGCAGAACCCAGAATATCCAGCGCATATCCAGGAACAAGGACAAGAGTTCATTAAGGTCACCCAACATCTTGAATTGCTTGCGAAAAAGACTGAAACACACTTTTTACAAGTAATCAAAGAGCGTTTGCCTACCGTTCGTAGTTCTATTGAGGCATGCCTTGAAACAGCTCAGCCTAAATCTGTGGGAGGAAGATTTTTAGAGTGGACTGGGTGGTCTGCTCCATCAATTGAAACTGCCTATAAAGAATGGAATGAGACTGCATCAGAAGCTGAAAAAAATTGGCAGCTAGATACTAACTTGCCAAACACTTATCAACCTCCGTCAGCAGAAGAAATTAAGGAAGGAAATGGATTGGATCAGGCTCTAAAAAAATTCAATTTAAGCTGGATCGATCCTGACACAATGCATCGTCATGGTGTCCAGCCCACAAATGAATCCAATATCGGAGAAAATCTAGCATTATCTATGCTTTTTCTTGAAGGAGCGGCAAAAAACACATTTACGACGGCAGAAATGGAAGCAATGTGGCTAGAATCGTCAACAAAATCACAATCTGATTTCTCTGCAGACCCTTTTTGTGGCAATCCAACGGAAATGTCCTTTAATTCATCGGATAAAGTTGATGATTTATTATCGGAAAATCCAATATTACCTAACCTAGTAAAGGTAGGCACTCCTGATAGCCCAACAAAAGAACCCAGTCCATTCCTTTTAGATCCAGAGGGCAGCTCAAGTATAGTGAGCCACCAGACAATCAATCCTGACGATTTAAAAACAAAAACCGAGACACAAGTGGAAAAATCTTACGTAGTAGAGGACTACACTTCTCGCACTCTACCAGAAGCTTTGGGCCTATAAAGAAAGAAATCGAAACAAATTTACAGCGCGGATTTTTATATCTGCGCTGTTTTTAGTCTTTCCCAAACACCCATAATCTTCAGAAACTTTCGACCAATCTAATGAAGAGATGCTCATTTATTATTTCTCAGCTAAGTTTGTTGGTGAAAGATGTTTAAAAAAATCCGTTACCACTTGGTTTACTAATTCTGGTAAATTTGATTCATTGCGAAACAACTGTATCAATCGATTACCTAATGAGTCCGTCTCATCAAGCACTTCTGGTCTCCATATAAAGTATTCATCTTTTAACAAAATAGTTTGAATGGAGATTTTATCCACTTTACTGCTGCCTTGAATACTAAATTTGTCAATGTCGCTATGGTACGTCACTGAAAATGAATGAGCCTTTAAAACTTCAATCATTTTTTTAACATTGTCTCTCCCCAAACTCCCATAGTCTTTAGAAATTTTCAACCAATCCATCGAAGAGATGCCCATCTGTAACCTTTATTTAAAGATTATTTTACAAAAATTTACCCAATAAACGGGTAATGTCTTGATAAGTAACGTAGATAAAGAAAGCAATCAAGAGTCCGACAAATGGAATAATCAACCTCTCCATGGTTTTTGCTTTCACAGGTCGTTTTGTAAACAATTCGACCACGGAAAATACAATATGGCCACCATCGAGCACAGGCAAAGGAAGCAAGTTCATGAAACCTAAACTCAAACTGATGACAGACATCCAGTAAAGAGCTTCTTTTACTCCTATTGTCCAGCTATAATGAACAATTTGTACAATCCCTACAGGTCCCGCTACAAATTTAGGATTTAACTTACCGGAAAATAACCCTGTTAAGGTGCGCCACGTATCGCTCAACACATCTAAAAATTGCTGGATAGGATTTGGATTATAAGTCACAACACGATCTTGTAAAACCGCGCCTAGTACTAATGTGTTTTGCTGACTTTCAAATTGCCGTAAAGCTTCGTTTCGCTTTTGAGAATCTGAAATAGCTTCAATCGCTTTTTTTTGTTTTTCCGATTGCTGAAGACTGAGAGCTTTTTGTTCCGCAGTAAAGGGAAATTCTCGATAGGATAAAGGCACAGTCGGGTGCAATAAATATAAATTTCCAGAGGAACGAAGAGAACGGTCCGTTCCAATGCCAGACACTAGCGCGTGCAAATCTGAGATATTAAAATCATCAAATTGCGCGTCCGCTTTAGTCCATAAAACTTTTTGAAGGGAGCTTGGATCTCGCTCTACAATCAACAAAACTTCTCTTTTTTGAAGCTGCTCAAGGATTTGATAAGCAGTCTTTACCGGATGGCCATCCACCGCTAATATCACATCGCCTTCTTGCAAAGGATTAAAATAAGCACACCGCTGACAAGTTTGAAAAGCTTTAATTTGGTCTTGCTCATCAATGAATTGCAAACGGCTCTCTACTTCACCAGTGGGAGACAAAGTATAAGGGATAAACGACAAGTCCTGTAAACGCCCTTTGATACCAGCTTCATGCTGCCAATCGTCAATCTCGAAACTTTCGTAAGCGCTCATTTTCAAATCATTAAAATGAACTCGAGGCACTTTTGTTTGAAACACTACATCGCCGCGGCGAGCTGTCAAAAATACAGTCGATTCGTTGACGACGTGTTGCAGCTGCTTTAAAGAAAAAAGAACTTCCCCATCCGCCCAAACAATGCGATCGCCTGACTGAATTCCACTTTTTACAATGGGAGAGCCCGCTGAAACATTTTGCTCGGCATAAATCAAATAAGAAGCCGGCTCTGAAATGCCTATCGTACGTAAATCCCGTCCTGCTTGCGCATCGGCATAGTTTGCAAGAGTATAGTTAAATGCAATATTGCTGCCGGTCTCATAGTCTACCGTATGACCTTCAATCTGCATCGTTGATTGATCCATGACGGATGCAATCAGCAAATCTTTAAACCCGTTAAAAGACCTTCCATCATATTTTTCAATAAAATCGCCCGGACGGATTCCATGCTGGTATAAAGTAGAGGAAGGATCAACCCAGCCAATGCGATGAGTATACTCTCTAAAATGTTTATCCCGACCACCCAAACACCAAAGCAATCCAAAAGCCAATAAGGCAAAACCAATATTTACAAGAGGCCCTGCTAATGCAACCTGAATCCTCTTCCAAGGTGATTTTCCAAAAAATCCATCAGGGATCTCGCTCGGTTCCAAATTGCCTTCTTTTTGCATGCCAGCAATTTTTACATAACCTCCAAAAGGAAGGATGCAAATCTGCCATTTTACTCCTTGGAACATCCAAGAAAAAATCGGCCTTCCAAAGCCAATTGCAAAAGTTTCGACTTTCATTCCGGCTCTGCGGGCCACAATATAGTGCCCTAGCTCATGAATGAAAACGAGAAATCCAAGACCAATGATTGCAAAAAGAATATAAAATAAGTTCATCAAGCCTGCCTAGCAAGTTCTTTAGCGTAACAATTCATCGAAAGAATCGAGTCTAAGGTTAACATATTTGAAGGTCTATGTGAAGACATTAATTTTTCCAGCTTCCGGCCAATCTCAATCCAAGAAATATTTCCAGCCAAAAATCGCTCTACCAAAACTTCCGCCGCTCCATTTAAAAAACAAGGATAGCTCTTTCCCTCTTTTAGTGCATCGAGCGCTAGCTGCAGGCAAACAAATTTTTTCAGATCTGGCGCCTCAAACGTCAAGCTTGAAAATTTTTTAAAATCAAAAGGAGGCAGCATACCGGGGCTTCGATCGGGATAAGTCATTGCATATTGAATCGGCAGTACCATATTCGGTTCCGACAATTGGGCCAAAATCGACCCATCAATGTATTCGACAAGACTATGGATCACGCTTTGAGGATGAATAATGACCTCAATCTGCTCAGGCGCTATGTCAAAAAGCCAACGAGCTTCGATCATTTCCAGTCCCTTATTTAGAAGAGTAGAACAATCCACCGTGATTTTGGCGCCCATTTTCCAGTTTGGATGGATCAACGCTTCTTGTCTGGATACTGTCTCCAGCTCTTCAGTCCGTTTATTTCGAAAAGGTCCCCCTGATGCTGTTAAAATCAATCGCCTAACCTGGGAGTTCCGCTCCCCTTTCAAACATTGAAATAAAGCGCTATGTTCGCTATCGACAGGCAGTAAAGACACTCCTTTTTCTTTGGCTTCCTGGCTGATCATTTCTCCAGCTGCAACCAAAATTTCTTTATTCGCTAGGCCAATCTGCTTTTTGGCTTCTATCGCCGCCAGGGCAGGTTCCAATCCATCAGTTCCCGACATAGCCAGCATGACAAAATCAACCGAAGAGGAAGAGGCTGCAGCCCGAAGTCCTTCTCGACCTGCCAGAACAGGGACATGAGGGCATTTTTTTTGCAATTCTATCGCTTTTTGTTCATCAAAAACAGCAACAAATTCTGGAGAAAATTCTTGGATTTGCCGCTCCAATAATTCAATATTGGATCGAACGGCAAGAGCTACAACTTGAAACTGCTCCGGCAAATGGCGCACTACCTGTAAGGTAGAGGTCCCAATAGAGCCGCTGCTTCCCAAAATGGCGATTTTTTTCTGCATTCACTCCTCTCAAAAAACAGACAGGATAACTGCAAAACCAAGAGAAAGCAAGCCTTGATTACTCTGGAGAATTTTGAAATTTTTCTAAAAACAGAAGACCCTTGCAATCGATTTCGAGGATTATTTAAGCCTCAGTGCTACTCCATTGACACCAATTACCTAAAATCTGAATACTTAAACTCTACAAGGAATCCTATGAGTTATCCAGTTCTATCACTCTTCAAAGAAGCCTCTGCCTATGAAGCTTTATGGGACAGACCAAATGCATCTTTTCGCACTATAGCAATTCAGCTCTCAGATTTTCCGCAAAATCTGGCTTCCTCTCTTATCGATCAACAACTGCTGAATGAATATAAAAAAATTTTATACCCCATTCTTAAAGCACTTCCTCGAGTTGGCGTAAGAATCTAAGGTGATGGAATGTTTCCAGAACGTCTAAAGGATGCACGGTACCCATTAAAAATTTTCTACTATCAAGGTGATTGGGAATTAGTCCATCTTCCAAGTATTGCAATAGTAGGGACTCGCAATCCCACGCCAGATAATAAGTCAGGTGCCTTTCGCAAAACACTCAAAACAAGATTATCGCCAAAATCGCTTCTTTTTCCCTGAAAGAAACATAACTATGTCTGCATTGTCACAGGCAACGATTATCGTTGAAGCAGGAGAAACTTCAGGAATTCTTGTGCAAGCCAAAGCAGCTTTGGCTCAAGGTAGAAAATTAATTATTTTAGAAAATAACTTTCTTAATTCATCGCTTACTTGGCCAAGAAAATTTCAAGAACAAGGAGCAATTCGGGCAAAAGATTATGATCAAATCAGAGAACACCTCTTTCCATCTTCTCAAGCCAATTGATGAATTTCTTATTAGCTCTCATCTTCACCTGAACGGAAAGCAAATTCAGACTGGGAATACAAAGAAGGTGCCATAAAAAAAATTGCGGATTATTTTCGTCTTTCCATTCTCCAAACTGCTGGATTTCCTGAACGTATAAAAACAGCATTATTAGTCCCAATCCCTCCTCATGCAATTAAAGATGACCCAGATTATGATGATCGAAATTTAAGAATGCTTCAGTATTTCATGCCCAAAGGCAACATACATGAGTTGATTTTACAGAAAAAATCAAGGATTCCTCTTCATAAATCAAAAAAAAGAAATCCGAAAGAATGAGAAGAGAACTATTTCATAAATCCTCTAAATCCAAAAATTAAATTCAATGAAATTTGGATTTTTGATGATATTCTAAGGAATGGCACTCATTTCAGCGCCATTCACAATATTTTAACTCGTACGTTCCCTCAGATCAAAATCGTTGGCTTTTTTATCGCGCGATCAGTCCAGTACATTCCCGACCTGTGTCCTTTAGAACCTTAGATTTCGAACTGGTTCTTAGGCTTATACTGAAAACAGCGCACGCTGCCATTTTTTTCTAAAGTGAAAAATTATTTTTACAAAAATATAGATCAAAGCGATGGTTCCCGTCACGATTCCTCCTGTTGAGAGAGCAAGCCCATGAACATTTAAAAGATGACGGGAAAGGGCTACGCCAATGCAAACAGATGCTACTCCAACAACCGGCGTCCATACAAGCAAAGCGGTCAAACGACAGCAAAATAAACGGGCGATTAAATAAGGGCCCGTTAACAGCGAGAGCACTAAAATCACACCGACTGCTCGAAATGCTCCAATGCAAGTCGCCGCCGTTAAAAACAAAAGCAAATAACGAAATACTCCAACTGGAATGCCCAAGGTCTGAGCCAAACTTCGGTCAAAACTAGCCAACTGAAATTGTTTGAAAAAAACAAATAAAATAACCCCATTGATCCCAATTAAAAGAGCTGGAAGACGAATATCAGATAGCTGCAGAGCGTCTGCATTGCCCATCACCGCCTCTACTCCTAAATGCACATCACGTAAATAAAGCGTAACAATCGTGATTCCTAATGCAAATAAACCAGTAAATACCAATCCGATGCTTGCATCTTCTTGCAGTCTGAAAAATCGGGTAAGCGTTTCCGTACAAAAAGCGGTGAGCAATGCGGCTATAAAAGAACCCGCAAGGAGCGTTGTTATATCAAACCACTCTCCACCCCATAATAAACCGGCCGCAAGAGCTGCCAGAGAAATTCCTAACAAAATCGTATGAGATAAGGAGTTGGCAAGCATCGTCATCCGGTTTAACACCAAAAAAGGGCCGATCATTCCACAAGAAATCGCCACTGCGCTCAATACACCAATTTGAATTTCATCGGAAGCCAATGCCTCCGCATGCCCTGTCAAAAAAAAGAAAGCACGTTGGATCATTACGATAAAAAAAGTAAAAAAGTTACAGTCCCAATAAGGCGTCATAAAGAATACTTGTCCGGAATTGGCTGATGATGGGGATCTTTCTTGGGATTGGCTAGCAATAACGTCAATCTTTGTTCTAAATCAGGAGTTAAAATATGCTCCATTTCTTCGGCGTTTTTATGGACCCTTTCAACCTCTCTTCCTAATGAATGCGTCAAATAGACTTCCCACAAACGATGCAGGCGAACAACTTGGGCAGCTTTTTGATATCCATCGCCTGTTAATTCATAAGAGCCGCATTTTTTTTGAAGCCAACCATGACGGACCATACGCCTTAATACCCAATGCAAGGAAAATAAAGAGCTTCGATGTAAACTATGAAGATCTTTGCTGGAAGAAGATTTTTTCTTCCAAAGATATTTCAAAATATTTTCCTGTAAACATCTGAGACGAAAAGCAAAAATACGAGCCAAACGAAAAACAACACCCCGCTTTGGAGCAAAACATAAAGAAAATAAAGCCCACGCCGTACTCACTAAAACAATGAAAGGACCTGTCGGCAGGGAAAACCGCGATTCAGGCGTACTCCAATGCAAAGAACCTTCTACAGATAAGATATGTCCAATTAAAGCGCTGCCCACTCCAAATAACCCGGAAAGAAAAAAAACAATCGGAAGGCGGTTCGTATATTGCCGTGCGGCAACTGCAGGAGCAATCAGCATGCCTGACATCAAAATCACCCCAACGCTTCGCATACCCACAATAATAGAAATCAAAAGAAGGGAAAAAAGAGAGCGCTCTAACCAAGTTGCCCGAATCCCTAAACTATGCGCATATCCCGCATCGAACAACACCGCTTGCAAAGGGCGGTATACAGCGATTAAAAAAAGCACAATAAAACATGCCAAAAAACCATAAATGACGATATGTATGTCCGTCATTGTAGCAGCTTGTCCAAAAATCAACATTTGGACTTGTTTAAACCAAGAAGGGTGAGACCCCTGCAGGGCAGACGCTGCCACAATACCCACTCCAAAAAAAACAGAAAGGATGAAAGAAAGAGCTGCATCAGGAAAAACTTTCCCTTTTTTTTCCAACCACTCGATTCCATATAAACCCAGTAAAGAGGAACCAAAAGCGCCTATTAAAACAACCAAAAAAGCCCACTCTTCAGCAAAAGGAAAAAAAGAAGCTAAAAAAGCTACACCCAACACGACACCGGGATAAGAGGCATGGGAAAGAGATTCAGAAAGGAGTGATTTTTTTCGAAGAAAAACAATCACTCCCATCAAAGAAGAGCTTAGGCACATCAACATACAGCCCCAAGTGGGAGCTCTAAGGATCGGATCGATAAAATAATCGATCATAAATAACCGCTCATTTTTTTAGCGCAAAGACTTGCCGCCTCATCAAATACCGTAGGCATTTTTCCAAAAGTTTTTGCAAGGTTGGCCGCTTGAAAAATCTCAGAGGTAGGGCCGTAAGCAATCAATCGAGTATTCAACAACATGACCCAATCAAAATACTCTTCCACTGTAGGAAGATCATGGTGCACGATAAAAATCGTTTTCCCTTCCTGTTTTTGCTTTTTGAGAAGCTCTATGATTTCTTTTTCCGTGGTCAAATCAACCCCCGTAAAGGGTTCGTCCATTAAAAAAATATCTGGATTTTGAACAAAAGCCCTGGCTAAAAACAATCTTTGCTGCTGACCTCCGGAAAGCTCGCTGATCTGCCGATCTGCGTAACTTGCCATCCCCACTACTTCTAGCGCTTTTTTCGCAGCCTCGCGATCTGCCCGTCGAGGCCTGCCAAACCACCCCATTTTCCCATACCTTCCCATAAGCACTACTTGAAGAGCTGTGATAGGAAAGTCCCAATCGACGGATTGTCTTTGAGGGACATAGGCAATTTTTTGCCTCACGCGCGAAATTGGCTGCTGTAAAAATTCAATTTTACCTGATAGAGGTTTGACCAAACCTAAAGCCGCTTTCAGCAAAGAACTTTTCCCAGCCCCATTCGGACCGACAATACCGACCAAAAGGCCTTTGGGAATAGAAAAGGAAACGTCCCATAAAACAGGGGTCCGTTCATAATTTACATTAAGCTCTTCAGCATGAAAAATTGCATCCAATGATTTTATTCTCCCAAATAGTAAGACAGAATCTTTGCATTATGATACATCATATCAAGATAATGCAACTCTCCTTGGCTCCCCATTGCATCTCCATAAAGTGCCTCGGAACAAATGCTAATATTAAGTCCTAATTCCCTGCCGGCTGCAACAATTTTTTTAATCGAATCCCGACTGACGTTCGATTCAGGAAATAAAACAGAAATTTTTTTATCTTTCAAATATTGAATAATCGCTGCGATGTCGGCTGGATTTAATTGCCCGTCCGGCGCCAATCCTTCCGGCGCGGCAAAACGCTCTATCCATATATCTCCCTCGCCCGGATCCGACAAGTAAATTTTTGTGAAATAATGAAATGCATCATGAGAAGTGACCAAATAACGTTTTTCTGCAGGAACTGCTTGCAGCATGGTTAAAATTTCTTGATGCGCCTTATCCATTTTTTCTTTTAATCGTTCTGCGCGAAATAAATAAATTTCTTTTCCTTCAGGATCTAACTTTATTAATTGCTCCGCAATAGGATCTACTGCCTTTTTCCAAAGAGAAATATCCATCCAAATATGAGGATCTACCAACTGATTTTTACGAAGAATTTTTTGAGGATAGCTCTCTAAAATAGCTCCCCCGACACTAAAGCTTGCAGGATGGCTTTGCAAAGTATTTAATAAGCTAGCCCCATGCTCCAACCCTAATCCATTATAAAAAACGCGGTCGGCTCGAGATAATTTTTCATCATCTCCTTTCACTAGTTCATACCCATGCGGATCCAAGTCCCCTTGAATAAGGACCCAATAATCCATTCGATCCCCGCCTATCTCTTCTACCAAATCGCCAATCTGAGCCGTTGTAGATAAAATTTTAATCTTACCATTCGGAGCCATCCATCCACGAAATTTTTGAGCCCTGCCGCTTTTCGCGCCGCACCCCATCAAAGAACCAAAAAGAATGGAAGCTAACAATAATATTCCAAAAAACTTTAACACCCGAGATTTCATGAGTCACATTGGTTAATTTCTTCAATGACTATATAGAATAGAACTTAAGAAAAAAAGGCTAAAATCATTATTTCTTGCTAAAAATGTACATCATTTATATAATCTACGATTAAATCAACCACCGTAGGCTGGTAAAAAAGCAGAGTTTGTAAGAAAGGTTTGCAAATTAAATCGCAATCCATTAAATCAACATATCTGTTTTTATAAGACGCTGTTCAATAAGCGTCAGTTGACCACGGTAAATTAAACTTTTTTAGGATGGAAATATGAGCGTAGCACACAAAGAAGACCTAGCCGAATCGAAAACAAAACTATCAATAGACGATGTAATCAATCGCGCAATCAAAAAAATTGGCGCTAAAAAAGAAAACGAACTCTGCAAATACCTCCCTATGAAAAGTGGCGGATATATGCATCATTTCACACTTAAAAAAATGAAATACAAGCAGCCTCAGGAATTGGCCAGCATCATTGAACGTTTTGTCGTCAGTTCTGACAAACCTACCAGCGTAGCTCCTAAACAAAGAGCAGCTCGAGGCTCCCGCAAACGCAAAGACCACATGAACTTCACTCGCAACCAGTTAGAGCGCATGCTGAATATTGCCCGCTTAGCTGGAGACAAAGAAATCATCACCATTTTGAGCCCAAAAAAATCCCTTGCTACCTATAAGCGGGAATTAATTCAAGCGGTTCGTCAAAATCGAGTAGAAATAGAACTCTGGAATGGCTACGTAGAATCCGTTCAAAACCAGCATACAATGCTCACTCCAGACGACGCACTCCAAAATTAGTTTTTTCTCCTTTTTAAAAAGCCCTCAAGATCTCCATAATTTTGAGGGTTTTTCTTTTGCCTTGATTTTAATCCAAAATCCCTTATGATCTTAGGTTGGATGAATTATTTTTCTTTAAACTTTATGAACCTTTCTGAGGACTAAATTCATATGTCGCAAACCCAGGTAAAGGAATTTGGGAAATGGCGGTCATTTTTCTGGCCTATCCATACTTTTGAGCTTAAAAAGCTTCTCCCCATGTTCATGCTTTTCTTCTTTATCAACTTTAATTACACCATATTGCGCGATACAAAAGACGCATTAATCATCACAGCTCCCGGCTCAGGCGCCGAAGCAATTCCCTTCCTTAAGATGTGGGGAGTTCTTCCGTTTGCAATCATATTTATGGTTGTTTATTCCAAACTGAGCAATGTACTGAACAAACAGCGATTATTTTATACGATGATTAGTATTTTTATCGTATTTTTCGCTCTGTTCGCTCTTGTTCTTTATCCTTACCGCGAAGCTTTGCACCCAACGACCATGGCTGACCGCCTTCAAGCATTCCTCCCTCAAGGATTTGCAGGTTTAATTGCGATTTTCCGAAACTGGACTTATGCTCTATTCTATATCATGTCCGAACTTTGGGGCAGCGTAGCTTTATCGCTTCTGTTCTGGGGATTTGCGAATGACATCACCCGCATTTCCGAGTCAAAACGTTTTTATGCAATTTTTGGGTTAGGGGCAAATTTAGGAATGGTTGTATCCGGTCCTATCATTGTTCTTTTCTCTGACATTCGATCCCAGCTTCCTGCTGAAGTAGATGCATGGGGCGTAACACTCAATTGGATGTTAACGTTTGTTGTAATTTCTGCGTTCATGGTAATGGGGATCTATTACTGGATCAATAAAAATGTATTGACAGACACTCGTTTCTACGATGCTACTGAAGTCAAAAAATCGAAAAAAGAAAAACCAAAACTTTCTTTGAAAGAGAGCTTTCTCTTTTTAGCTCGATCTCCCTATATCAGTTGCCTGGCGATCATCGTCATTGGTTATGGAGTGGCGATCAACCTCGTTGAAGTAACCTGGAAATCCCAATTAAAGCTTCAGTATCCAAGTGGAAATGAATACAATGCCTTCATGGGTAAATTTTCTTTCTTAACAGGGATTACCACTATTTTAATGATGCTGTTTGTAGGAGGTAACGTCATCCGCAGATTTGGTTGGGGCATTGCAGCTCTTGTAACTCCAGCTGTTCTTCTTTTGACGGGTATTGGATTTTTCTCCTTCATCATTTTCCGTGACTCTCTATCCGGCTTTATCTCGATGCTTGGCACAACTCCTCTGATGCTCGCTGTCCTTTTTGGTATGGCGCAAAACATCATGAGTAAATCAGCTAAGTACTCGCTCTTTGATCCGACAAAAGAGATGGCGTACATCCCGCTTGATCAGGAATCCAAAGTAAAAGGGAAAGCAGCGATCGACGTCGTAGGAGCACGCCTTGGAAAGTCAGGAGGAGCATTAATTCAGCAGGTGCTGATTGTTTCCTTCGGTTCTCTAGCAGCAGTTACACCAATCATTGGCGGGATTTTGTTTATCATTATCTTGGCATGGATGGTAGCGGCACGTGCGCTAAATAAACGCTTCTTAGCCCTTACAGCGCAAAAAGAAGCTGAAGCAGCAGTTAAGATTGCTCCTGAAAGCGCACAACCTATTCTTGCAGAAGCAACTGCCTCAGGCTCGCCTCAAACGAACTAAGGGTTATTTCTAAAGAAATGGTAATAAAAAGGCTCAGCATTCAGCTGGGCCTTTTTTATTCCCTTCTCCTAAAAATTCTTTTCTACCTCAAATCGTAAAGAAAATATTGCGATTTAAATAAGATTTTCTTTAAGATTCCCTATCTTCTTTGCGTAGGAATTTTTTATGACCCAGTTATTTACACTTCCCATTATGCCAGTCATTGAACAACGAAAAGATCCCTATCCACACGCTGGCATTATGCAAGAAAAGCCTCGAAAAGGAATTGACTCGAAGGTACAAAAATTTGCTAGGACAAAAATTACAGAAAATTCAGGATCTCTTTTTACATCTGCAACCATTCTACAATATCTTTTTTCTACAGACACTTTGGCCGATCAAGGGATCGATTCCTTACCTTCCAGCTTTAAATTCAATGAATCTGAGGTAGAGACCAAACCGATCGGGTTTCAGCCATGCGACCCGGATAGTTGGATTAATGCCGTGATGCAAATTGTTTTACGACTTCCGATTCTAAAAACGATTCTGACTGTATTAGCGCCACAAAGCTATGAGCCTTTCCGCGTTTTTATAGACCAGTATCATAAAGACCAAAAAACGCACTTAAACATCTCTACAGCCAATGGAGCACAGATTGTCCATTGTTTAAAAAAAAATTTTCCAAATCAATTATTTGGACCATTTGGTCCTTTTTCTTTATTTGATATTTTCCAAAATATTCTATTAAGCGGGGACTCCACCGTTCCTCTCTCTCACGCCATTAAGCGCCTACGGCAATTTTACGGACAATTTGAATGGGACGAAAAAGAATCTCTTCTTTCTTGTTTTATAAGAAAACTGACCATGGCTCCTTGCGACCTACTGATCTCTATTAAAAGAAAAAAAAACTCTTCTAATCCCATTCCAACTCAAATCTTTGATCCCAGCAACAATACTTATTATGATCTGCATGGATTTATCGAAATTCGTAAAGAATACGAGCAGCCGGAATTCATCACCTATCTTAAAATGAATGGCAAAAATTGGTATCAATGCCGAAACCAAAGAATTGTAAAACTATGCTCCACTCATCTCCATTTACCTCTGACATCGAGTCATCTCTTGCATTACAAAAAATGCTATGTGTAAAATCATTCTACAACATTCAAATGGGCAAGAGATTTTAAGCGAAGAACATCAGGAGTCGAACGAACCAAAAGATTGTTTCCAATAAAAATTTGTCTCAAAGATTTGAGATAAAAAAGATCTTCAGGTAGTTCAGATAACATATTGTCAGATAAGTCTAAAACTTCTACCCGAGAGACAAAAGGCTCTGCACCAAAAAAATCTTTCGGTAAACTGGTTAATTGACATCCTTTGAAAGATAGAGAAGTAGAAGTATCATCATTTATAAATCGATTGATTTTCTCTTTGAACTTAATTCTTTGTTGATACTGCTCTTTAATCTCCGCCGCTTCATCAATCCATTGGTTTAATCGGACCTGCCTTTTTTCTCTTCGACGAATCGTACATTGATTTAAACTTTTCAATAATTTCACCGTAAAATCAGAAGATGTATCCTGTTTACTAAATCCAGATTTTTGATTCTCTGATACCCGATAGGACAACATCTTTTTTTTATTAGAGTTCTCACCTTGATTAGCAAGATGAGCAGCACATAAACTAGTAGCAATCGGCGGGAAATTATGTGTTAAAATGGATCTCACTTCTTTCTGTTCACTTTCGGATAACCGTGCAAATATCTCTGTTACAATCCACTGCACGCCTTGCTTTAACTGC
>Ga0206895_1067_pt1 | contig 22340 bp, 26 predicted proteins | sample Alteio_BWOrgHeat_51_FD_152967 | JGI IMG/M metagenome (GOLD analysis project Ga0206895, IMG submission 152967) | Enriched cells from forest soil in Barre Woods Harvard Forest LTER site, Petersham, Massachusetts, United States -... | ecosystem: Environmental > Terrestrial > Soil > Temperate forest >...
CGTCCCGGCTGTCCAGCGGCTGAGCCATCTGCCCATTCTCGTCGACCCAAGCCACGGAACAGGCAAACGCAACAAGGTCGTCCCCATGGCCCGCGCTGCAGTCGCAGTGGGAGCCGACGGCATCATGGTCGAAGTTCATCATCAGCCCGAGAAGGCGCTCTCCGATGGCCCCCAATCCATCTATCCCGAGCAATTCGCCATCATGATGAACGAGTTGGAACAGATTGCCGCCGTACTGCATCGCCATGTGCCGCGTGGAATTCACATGGAAGCAAACGCACAATGATGATCGGTCCCGGGTGGAACAGCCAGATGTCCGCAAGCCGTTGGATTGGCCTTTGTCTCTTCTTAGCGCTCACCGTGCCCACTGGCTGCCGGAACCACGATTTTCCTGAACATCCGGCCAATTATCGCGAGTTCGCCTATGTCACCAACGGAGGCAGTAACACCGTCTCTGTTTTCGATGTGGTTAATGTTCGCCTCGATCGCGAGATTCAGGTAGGACAAAATCCGACCGGCGTAACAGCCAATCCCAAGCGCAACGAAGTCTATGTCGTGAACTCCGGACAGCTCAATAGCTCGAGCAACGGTTCGGTCTCCGTCATCGATACTGAAAAGAACGCAGTCGTAGCCACCATCCCGGTCCGTCGCAAACCTTATTTCGTCGAGGTTGACCCGGGCGGAGATCTGGCCTATGTAGCGAATTCAGGATCAGATTCGGTCTCGATCATCGACCTCAAACTGCGCAGGGAAATCGCAGACATCGCCACCGGGCAGGGACCAGGTCTGGCGCGCATCTCCCCCGATGGTAAGTCGCTGGTTGTGACGAATCGCATAGCAAACACGGTCAGCATCCTCGACCCCGCGCTGTTGCGCACGCGCGCTCTGATTCCAGGCTGCCCGGGAGCTACCGACGCGGTCATTCTCCCCGACTCCAGCAAAGCCTTCGTCGCCTGCACAGGAAGCCACAAGATCATGGCCATTGCCCTGGCCCGAAGCGCCGACGCCAGCAAGTCGAACCACACCGAAGCAAGGCCCGATGCGGTCGAGGCTTTGCTCGATGTAGGCCGCTCGCCGGTGCATCTGGCGCTCAAGCCCGACGGTGGCGAACTTTTTTCCTCCAATTTTGATTCCGACTCAGTCTCTGAAGTCGGCACCAGTTTCAACGACGTCAGCGGAACCTACCTGATGGGTTCGCACCCTGTCCGCGGATTAGTCAGTAACGACAATTCTCTGCTCTATGTGAGTAACTTCCGTTCTCAGGAAGTAACCGTCTACTCGATCGATGACGGCAAACGATCCGGATCGATCCACGTCGGCGACGGCCCGGATGCTCTGGCTTTTTCAACCGAAGGCAACCTTCTGTTTGCCGTCGACGCCCGCTCCGGCGACCTGGCAGTGATCCGCACCAGCACCCAATCACTCTTCACATTGCTACCGACCGGCAGGCAGCCGAATGGTATCGCCGTCAAAGCTTTTCTCGCGCAGTAGGCGCCGTCAATTCCATCCCACCCCGACGATTACTACTCGAATACTAGGACTAGTTTCTTTCGTAATGTGGAATAGCCACTTTGATTCCATTGAGAATAAAATTACTGTAATAATTATTGAAATAGCCCACGAGCATGTTTTCTTTTTTCCCCAGAATTTGACCACCAATTTGTTGTTACACGGCAATTCTTGACAGGTAGTTGGGGTTTCCCTGTGAATTTTGGCCGGACACGGCCAGAATGTCCGCGCGCCTGTCGTAACCTGAGATTTCATACGCGAATCAAAGCTCGCGTTTAACTTGACTAAAACGAGACCAGAGTAGTATCACCACAGCGCTCGCAGAGGCTCCGTAGATTTTCTCGCAGAAGAAATCCTTGCGAGTTTTGTCGCTTCCGGTAAACCTTCTCTGAACCTCGGCTGAATAGGAACCTTAGTAATGAACGATGCGCAGCAGAGTGTTGATTCCTCATTTCAGGGATTTGCCTTTTTCACCAATTACGCCCATGTACTCTTGTTGATCGCCAAAACCTCGGACGTCCGTATGCGGGAGTTGGCTTCGGAGATCGGCATCACCGAGCGCGCGGTGCAGCGTATCGTTGAAGATCTCACGGCCTCAGGCTATTTGTCCGTCACCAAAGAGGGACGGCGCAATCGCTACGCGGTCAAAGCCGACCTTTCGCTCCGACACCCGCTGGCTCAACATCGTAGCGTGGGCGAGTTCTTCCAGTTCATCCACTCAAAGCCTTGAGACGTCTCGGCTCTTGTGGCGCATGGCGCTGAACTGGGCTCCCGCAAAGAGCAGCAGACCCGACGCATAAGCCCAAAGCAGAAGCCCTACTGAAACCGAAAATGGACCGTACAACGCCCGCAGGTCCAGGCGCGGCAGCAGCGCCACAAACAGGTATTTCGCTCCTACCCAGAGCAACCCGGTGATGATCGCGACACGCAAAACCGGCCGTGGCGGCAGCTTACGGTTCGGCAGCAGCCAATAGATTGAAAAGAAGAACAGAATCCCGGCTACGGCCGTCGAAAGCACCAGCCACGCTTCACTGATGAGGCGGAAGACAAAGTTATCGATGTGGCCGAAGAAAAACATCGTCAGCACCCATCGCTCCCCTGCATTCAAGAGCACGCTCACCAGCCCCAGGATCACCATCCACAACGCAAGTCCTAGCGCCAATAGCTGATTCATCAGGTAGTTGCGGCTTTGCGCGACTCCCCAGGATCGATTAAGCGCCACCTCAAGTGGGAGGAAGATGCCGGTGCACGAAATTAGAATCATCAGCAGAGAAAAGAGCCGGACACCCTGCCGTGCAGCAACTGCCGCCAGGTTTTGCGCTACCCAATCCTGATTCGAAGGCAACAGGTATTTCACCATGTCCCCGATCACGTCAACCATAGGCTGAGAATGAAAGACGCTGTGGGCGATGGTGTACAGCATCACGATGAATGGGATAAATGAGAGGATTGCGTTGGCCGAAACACTAAAGGCAAACGTATGCACTTCGCTATCCAGCAGATAGTGCAGTAACACCTTCCCATCCCGCTTCCACTGAAACCCATAGATGGGCAAAGGCCCCTCATCCGCCGCGCGCGCGGGAGCAGTTTCAGAGCCCGGCAGGTTCTCGTTTTGAAATTGTTTCTGAGGCTGAGCGCCTGTCTCAGTCTCGGATGCTGAAATGGCTGTCATCGCGAACTCTTACCTACAATGCTACCAGAGCTTCGATTTTTCCCGCATAAACACTGCACAATACGCTACTCTCGCCCGTGCGCGCGGGATTGCCGATAAGGTTTTTTCTTGCAATTTTGTAAGAATCCTGACATAACCAAAGCACAGAAGACATTCAGGCTGCACCGCAGGACAGCCGTTTTACCTGGCACCATCCTTCATTTTTTCGGCGCGGGCAAGACGACATCACGAGAAACACTTCGAGCCGCCGCAAAGTCCCCTGATGGGATCCAACGGTGGCTTTCCGTGTCTCTGCAATCAGAGGTAACAACCAACGATCTTCAGAGGCAGTGACCTTTCTTCAGCACCAAACCAAGGAGAGTGGGAGTGAAAGAACAAGGCATAGTGAAATGGTTCAACGGAGCAAAAGGATACGGATTCATTCAGCGATCAACTGGTGAGGATGTTTTCGTCCATTTCTCCGCAATTCTCGCGGACGGCTATCGCTCGCTGACCGAAGGAGAAGCGGTTGAATTCGAGCTGCAAAAGGGACCAAAGGGGTTGAATGCAATAGAAGTAACTCGACCCGCATAAAGCCCGCATAAAGATTGATATTTCTGGGCGACGGAGGTGCCTTGCACCGCCCACGGGTTCATCGCTGCGATTCGGCGCGCAGGCCTCGTTGCGTGATTCGATCAAGCGCCCAGTGTGCAGCCTCGCGAAGAGCCGCGGAGTTTGCCTGGTCATGGCCGCCGGAGTTTACTGCTGCATCTGGACCGGCAGGATCCGGACTGACAGGATCCTGAGCCCAGCGTTGCAGCCAGGGCAGAAAGCGCGTCAATCCGCTGTTCCCCATGGCGATCGCCACGTTGCGGCGCAGTCCGGCAAAACCTGCGCGGCGAATCGGTGATCCGTTGAAGAGGCGTTCAAAATCAGCCAGCTCCAGTCCGGCAAGCCATTCAAGGTCAGGGTTGATCAGCTCACGCCTTGGAGCGAGATCTGAATCGTTACCAACACCTATCGGCGCCTTGCGATTCCAGGGACAAACGTCCTGACAAATGTCGCAGCCAAACACCTGACGCCCCATCCCGGCGCGCAACTCTTCAGCAATCTCGCCGCGATGCTCGATCGTCAAATAGGAGATGCAGCGCGTCGCATCCATCCTGTATGGCTCTGTCAGCGCACCGGTCGGGCAGGCATCGATGCAGCGGCGGCAACTCCCGCAGCGGTCCGGAACACTAAGCGGCGCCGACTCCTCAGCCAGCTCCAGCGAAGTCACGATTACCGCCAGGAAATTCCAGCTCCCCAGCTTGGGATGAATCAGGCAGGTATTCTTCCCCGTCCATCCCAACCCGGCAGCGCGAGCCACTGAGCGCTCGACAACCGGCCCGGTATCGACATAGGCGCGGCTTTCAAATTCGCCAACTGTCGCGCGCATCTTCGATTCCATGTCCCGCAGGCGCTTGAGCAGTACCTTGTGATAATCGCTCGGCCTCGTAGCACCATCCGCCCCTTTCCGCCCCGACCAGGCATACCGGGCAATCCATGCCGCACCGGCATCAGATGCGTCAGTCGAAAGGGGGGCCTCGGCGTTGTAGCCCGTGAGACAAACCACAATCGAGCGCGCCCACGGAAAGGGCACATCGACACGACCGCGCACCAGCCGATCCTGATCGTCGCGGCGGGCAAGGTAATGCATGCTTCCAGCCCGGCCTTCTTCCAAAAACTGGGCAAAACGGGCCTCGTCCCGCTCCGCCTCGGCATGAGGAAGCCGCACAATTCCCGCTTCCGTAAACCCCGCCTGGACTGCCAGTTCCCGGACCCAGTCCTGGGTAATCGCAATTGGCGCAACTATCTCTGGATCCGAAGGGGTCTCACGAGAATCTAACGGAATGGAACTGGTGAGTGGCATCTTTGCGTATCTATTCTCACGAACGGGAATGCGACGGAATCACATGATTGCCAACATCGCCAGTCCGTTTAGGAGGACTTTTATGACTGTACCGCCTTTTTCTACTAATGCCTTGACTGGAAAATATTCGGGAAACTCAATCGCTGCCGTCATTCCGGTAAATTGCGAATTGGTGCGCGGCACCGAAGCCCAGATCATGCGCGAACTGCTTCCTCGTGTGAAGCAGGAGTCCATCGCGCTGAATCTCTCCGCAGTGGAGCGCATCGACGCCGCAGGCATTGCCGCGCTCATTACCCTCTATTGCAGCTCGGTTCAGGCCGGTAAGGATTTTTCAATCGTCGCACCGTCGCCGCATGTTCTCGAATTGCTGAAGATTGTCGGCCTGGAGTCAATTCTGATCGCAGGCACTCATCAGACGCGGCATGGGCAGCCCTGTGTGGAATGCCCGGCCGCGTAACGCTCAATCCACGGCGTAGTACCCCTCACGCGTAGTCACAATCAACTTGTCGTTCTTGGCCTTCAGCGAAATCTTGTGAAAGCCATCTGAATCGTCCTTGCTCGCCGGCTTGTCGGGCGTATAGGTCAGCAAATACTGACCGCGTAGTTCCTCACTGATCTGCGCATAGACCTCGTCGAAACTATCCTTCTTTTTGGCCTCGAAGAAGTGCCCTCCGGTCCGGGTGGCAATCTGCTCAAGTATCTTCTTCCCGTCAGCGTGCTGAACTTCGCCACCCGGACGCTGGCCGCCTCGCCCGCCGCCGGGGTAACCGCCGCCACCTCCGGGATAGCGTCCACCGCCACCCGGATAGCCTCCGCCAGGCCGGCCCTGCCTCATCCCTGAATCCTGATGACCTTCCTCCCCCTTGAAATAGACCGTGTAGACAGAGACATTCGCCTTCTCCGCAGCATCAATGGCGTCGTTCAGCGATTCCTTGCTTCCCCGGTCAACTCCGTCAGACAACACGATCAGGGCTTTGCGGCCGGGCTCCTTGAGCATGATTTCATTCGACGCAAGGTAGATAGCGTCATACATCTGCGTGCCCCCGCGATGCCGGCTGCTGTGATCATCCGGATCTCCTCCCCCACCTGACTCTCCGGATTCGCGCGACGGGGTCATTTCGTCGAGTTCATGATGAAGCTTCGCCTTCGCCGAGGTGAAGTCCTGCAACAGCTCGACCTGGTGATCGAAGTGCAACAGGAACGCCTTATCCCCCGGTTGCACCAGCATTTGGTCAATGAACTTGCCCGTCGCCGTGCGTTCCGCGGGCAGCACGCTTTCGGTGCTGCGGCTGGTATCTACCAGCAAGCCAATCCGAAATGGAAGGTTGCTTTCATGGCTAAAGCTCTTAATGACCTGTGGGCGGCTATCTTGTTCTAAAACAAAGTCTTCACGCTTGAGATCAGAGACAATGTGACCGTTCTTGTCCCTCACCGTAACCGGCAGAATCACTTCGCGCACCTGGACCTTCAGAGTGGTCATTGAAGCATCCCCAGCCGTCTGCTGCGAGTAAACGACTGCGCTTGTGAGAAGTGAAGTTACGAAAGCGGAGAGGATAGTCTTGGTGAAAATTTTCATAGATGTCCAGACGGCGAAATTCTAGATGAGCCTTTTTGGATTAGACGTGCAGCAACCCTGCTCGTTGACGGGCGTCGATTGATGGCATCCCTGCGGCCGCTTCAATCGATGGACTTTCTTTGTGCATTCGAAGTAGCCTGTCTGCATACCTTCGAATCACTTTTTTGCACTTCTCGTTTTTTGGAGAACCCCAATGTCCCGCTGCGAGTTGCAACGGCCTGCGCCGATTGTCAGCCTGATAGTGTTTCTGATCTATGCCTTGATCCTTCCCGCCCATCTCCACGGGCAAGCACAGACCGGCACCCAGGCACAAACCCCTGATAGCTCCCAGTCTGACAGCTCCCAGGGCGCAAATTCCCAGCCCCACAAGAAACCCTCAGGCCCCGCGTGTGTCTCCACCGAAGCAGCGGCTCGGCAACCAAACAAGGACGTCTGCATCACCGCTCACGTCTACGACGTGGTTGAGCTGGCGAATGGCACACGGTTTCTTGACTTATGCCCGGCCGACCTCCCGGACGATGCATGCCGGTTCACCATCATCAGCCTCGCAGAGGATCGTGACGACGTCGGCGAGTTGAACCACTATCGCGGACGCGACGTAAAGGTTCGAGGCATCGTCAGGACCACGCACGGACGGCTGGGAATTGTGCTCACCCATGTACGCCAGTTCAACGGAGGTCCAGAGAAATTCCGGCCCAATCCCAAACTCCTGCACGGGTTCTCTGGGCAAAGCGATCGCGAGCCCATTCACGATCCCAACCTGACGTCCTCAGGCCGTCATCGCGGCTTCATGGACACGACGGATCGAGAGGCCACTCATAAATCAAAGTAACTATATATAAATGAATTGCTTGAAGTGCTTCATTATATAAATGAATTGCTTGAAGTGCTTCATTGCGAGTAATTGATGCGATCATTCAGCATTACCAAAACCGCCCTGCGCCGGCGCGCAAATCCGCCAGCGGGTATAAGGTTCCTCTCCAAACCACCCCGCCCCGGAAAAGTGTCAGCACAATCGAGCGCAACAAGGCGAAGAGGAACAGTCCGGCAGCAAGAGGATAGACCACGACGTATCCAGCCGGGACTCGCGTGACTTGGCGGCTGACCAGATAAATCCCGAAGATCGCCAGATAAACCAGAATTCCGGCAACGCGGTTCAGACCTCCCACCGCGATTGCCAGAATCGGCCAGCTTATCTGCACCACCAGTCCAAGACCTGCCAGAAGAGCAAGCGCCACGTTGTACCGGTAGAGAGCAAACAGATTTTTCTCCAGGTTCCGCACCACTCCCCACGCCCCAACAGACCATCGAACCGCAGCCAGACTCGGTCCAAGAACAACTCGCTGCCGGTAACCAGCGCGCTTCACCATCCAGCCAAAACGAAGATCCTCGAGCACTTCCATCCGCAAGCTTTCAAATCCCCCCAGCGCCTCATAAACCTCTCGTCGAACAAGATTGAACGCCCCCACCCCCAGAAACTCCCGCGCCTCAGGGTCAGCAACACGCCAAAGGTGCAGCGTCCAGGTCGACAGAGCGTGCAGCGCCCCATGCATCGCCGCCTCTCCATGGCTCTCCATCGTCCAGTCCGGCATCAACACAAGGTGATCGACTCGTTCGGCCTGAGCGTATCGCAGAGCCAGCGAAACCGCTTCCGGCGCAAATCGAACGTCCCCATCTGTGAAGAGTAGCCAGTCGGACTGGCTTAGGAGAGCAGCAGTAGCAAGAGCACGCGGCTTTCCCAGCCATCCAGATGCAAGCTCTTTAATATGAATTATTTGAATTTCATGCCCGAGACTATTATTGAGAGATTGCTCGGCAGCTTGTTTCCCGGCTACCTGTTCCATGATCACGCCGGTCCGGTCAGTCGAGCGATCATTCACCGCAATGATCCGCAGGCAAATTCCCTCGGAGGCAAGCAGCGACCGCAGCGTATCAGCGATACTCACTTCTTCATTGCAGGCAGGAACGATAACCGTGAGCAGATTCGCGTCCTGGTTCAGCATAGGCAGATCATAGGATGGAAGCCGTGTGAGATCAGCAACTTCGCCGGCATTCCTCATCCATAGAAAGAGCTGCCAAAACCATCCCGCCGCGAGCAGCCAGACAGATAGAGCGAACAGCCCGCTTCCAATTTGCGCGATAGTCACCCCTGAATTATCGCCCGTCAGGACGCGTCACCCAGTCGTCGTGGCAGACGGGTTCTCACACGAGAATCGGGTCAATGGTCTTGGAATGCCGGCCCATCCTGGAATCAGGAGAGCCTCTATTCCTTCGGTGGCGGCACGCCCGGTTGCAACTGCTGTTGCTGCTGTTGCATTTGTTGCTGGCGTTGCTGCATTTCCTGGATCATCTGTTGAGGAGTACGACCCTCTCCGCCCTGAGGCGGGCCTTGAGGAGGCCCCCCGGGAGGCGCCAAAATACGTTGGGGCTGCTCCGGTTGTTCCTGGGGCTCGATGTCTTCCTGTGCGTCGTCATCCCCGTTCTGGTTCTGCTGAACCGCTCCGGGCTGGCCTTGAGCCGCCGCCGCCCCTCGGCCACCTTTGGAAGACAGCACCAGCTCTCGCGGCGTACCTTCTCCCTGATCACCAATCATCAATACGTTGTAGGCAGAGCCCTCAAGCAACTCGCTTAGCACTTCGCGCGCAGATCCAGGACCATAACTTCCGTAGATCCGCTCATCGCCCCCTGCCCCTTCCACCTTAACGCCGGTCGCGCTGGAGATCTGCTGGAGCACCTGCTTCAAGCTGGAATTCGTAGCCGCAACGCTCAACTGCCGTCCATTCCAGCCGACCGATGCCGGCTTGGCCTGGGCATTTGCCGGCCAATCGGGCGGCGGCGGATCGGGAGGCCGGGTTGCGACCGCCGGATCGGGCTGAGGTGTCGTCTTGGTTGTCCGATGCTTGCTGGTGTGGGCAGTCTTCGTATCAGGAACTTTGCTGGTGCGCTGAACACTTGCAGGTGTGTTTACAGAGGTGGCGTTCTGCGGCGCAGGTTGAGCAATTCCACGCGTCCCGAAGAAGCCGGCAGCGATCACCACACCAGCCAAACCTGCGCACCGGAATCGAATTGGAATCAACACCATCAACCGACTCCCTGAGTCCGCCAAGGCGAGAACACAGCCTCAGCTCCCACTGTACTAGACTATCAATGTCCGGAGAACGCTCACCGACCCAAGGTCAGCGTAGTCGTATCAAAACAGGAGCCAGGGTGGGACTTATTAGAAACGCGCCAACGCCGATCCGGATAATTTCCCGCTCTCGCAGGGTTGCAACCCTCCTGTTTGCACCTCTCTTGCTTGTCTTTCTGCTTATCGGGGGAGCCCATGCCTGGGCGAGCAGCTGCGTCACCGAAAGCCAGATGCAACCCGCGGATCACGACGTGTTGATCGCCGCTGGTACCTCCATCGTCGGTACCGTGACGGGACAGAATTTTGACAACCTTCGCGCTTCCCTTCTGCCCGCAGTTCTCGGTGACTTCGAGGCAATTCGCGGTGTAGTCCAGACTGCGGCGCCCCTGCTTAAAGGCGGCCAACTCCACTGGCGCACATCCTACCTGCTCGACGCCACGGACTTGAAAGGCCCTCAGGACACTCAGTTCTTCTGCACCAACAGCGATAACACACTGACGGTGACCATCAACCTGCGTAACCTGCCGCCGGGCAAATACGCCCTCATGATCGCCGATTTCCCCGGCTCACCCATGGCCGGACAAATGGCACTCCTTCTCGGCGCAGACATCACAGCAGGCGGCGCCTGGAAGCTGGGCGGCATCTTTGCCCGCGAAGGCGCAATCGACGGGCATGACGGCGTCTGGTACTGGACACACGGGCGTGAACTGGCCAACAAAAAGGCCCTCTGGAGCGCGTGGTTCACCTACGATGCCGCCCGCTCGCTCCTGCTTCCGGTTGATTTCATCTCCACTCCGAACCTGGAGAAGCTGAATCGTGAGCAGTCGCAGCTCGGCCCCAACCCCTCCGAATCTCTTCCCCTCACGATTCCCAGTGCAACAGCGGGAGGCAAATCCTGGAGGATCACCGCTCTGCATATCGATACCACGCTCCACAACGCGGATATCGGGCTGACCTACGAAAGCACGGGGCTTACAGAACCCGTAGCAGCCCGCGCTGAAGCCGTTGCAGTTATGAGCGGCCTGTTGAAACTGCATCCGGAGTTACGTGACAACTTCCACGGCCTTTGGGCCTATGCGGAGCGAGACGGCAAGCAAACCTACGCCATCGAACTCGCCATGCACGACATACCGTAGTGATTATTTGAATCTGTCTTGAAAGCTCCTCAACAGCAGAGGCCGATAAGACTTGCTACCCATATTTTTCGACCGTGCCAGAGCCAGTATCAGATCAGTTATGAGCGAAATCAGCCACTCCGGCGTCTATGGGTTAGCGACGTGACTCGACGGGAATTCCCTGCAACTCCTTTGGTAGGCGTCGGCGCAGTCGTTGTGGACGACACTGGTCGTGTTCTCTTGATTCGCCGCGGAACCGAGCCTCGCAAAGGTGAATGGTCCATTCCTGGTGGCCTTATTGAACTTGGTGAATCTCTGCGAGAGGGCGTTCAGCGCGAGATAACTGAGGAAACTGGTCTCTTTGTTACGCCAGAAGCTATCGTCGATGTCATAGATCGCATCTATAGAGTTAGCGGCGATATAGATGCCCCGGTTCGTTACCACTATGTGGTAGTGGATTACTGGTGTCGGGTTATCGGCGGAGAGCTTAGTCCGTCGAGTGATGCATCAGAAGTTGCCTGGGTTAGTCGTGCCGAGTGGATTGATAAGAATGTCTACTCGCTTGAAACCATTACTGTGCAGGTCATCGAAAAAGGATGGCAAATGGCACAGGAGGCAGGGTTCTCATGTTCACGAAAAGATTCTTCTGGTGGCTCTCTTTAGGCCTTTTCCTTTTCATAGGAGTTTCTGGGTCAGTTATATACACCCATCCCACCTGGGTATTTGGTGAGATACAAGAGTTACGCTTGCGGATAGCTGGAGTCGAAAGTCATCAGGTCTTAATCGACGGACACCGCATTCATTACTATGTTCGCGGACCCGTCGATGGCGAACCCATCGTCTTGGTGCATGGTCTTGGCGGACGATCAGAGGACTTCGCCAATCTGGCCCCGCATCTTGAAAAGGCCGGTTACCGCATCTACACTCCCGATCTGCTGGGCTTTGGACAGTCCGAGGAACCTCGCAATGCAAGCTATTCCATCGAAGATCAGGCCCAGCTTGTAGTCGAATTTTTCGACGCCGTCGGGCTTAAACAGGTTGATCTTGCTGGCTGGTCCATGGGGGGATGGATCGCCCAGAAGGTTGCCGTCGATCATCCGGAGCGCGTCAATCGCCTGGTACTCATGGACAGCGCAGGTTTGAAGATGCCACCCGAGTTTGACAGTCGACTCTTTACTCCCACAACGCCGGCCGAGCTTGAGCATCTGGGGGCCATGCTGATGCCTCATCCTCCCGCCGTGCCCAGATTTGTCGCCTTGGATATGCTGCGTGTTTCGGCAAACTACGCCTGGGTCACCAAGCGCGCCCTGGCCTCGATGATGACTGCCAAAGATGTCATGGACGATGATCTGCCTTCACTCAGGATGCCCGTCCTCATTCTCTGGGGAGAGCTGGATCGCATTACTCCACTGCGTGAAGCATGGGCCATGCATTCACTGATCCCTCATTCGCGTCTCGTAGTCGCATCCGGATGCGGCCACTCCGCCCCATCAAGCTGCACAGACCGATTTGGACCCGCAATGATTCAGTTCCTGAACAGCAGCGGCTATAAACAGCCGGCAAGCCAGGGAATAATGACCGGCGAGTAGTTCTGACGTGTAGTTTTGGGGAGTAGCGTTCTCATCCGAACGAAACGGGTTGCGGCGCTACTCGTCCTGTTTCCAGACATAGGCATTTGATTGCGGCAGCCCGATATGCGCCAGCACGCGGCACACAAACTGCCGCGCCATTTCTGTTGAGTCCACAGGCTTATTGTAAAAAGCCGGAATCACAGGAAAAATCACCGCCCCGGCATCCGAAGCCAACTGCATATTGCGCAGATGAATACGATTGAATGGCGTCTCACGCACGCAAAGAATCAGCGGTCGCCGTTCCTTCAACGTGACATCAGCCGCGCGCGCAATCAGCGTCTCCGCCATACCATTGGCGATCGAGGCAAGCGTTCCCATGCTGCAAGGCAGCACGATCATTCCACTCGATGGATAGCTGCCACTGGCGATCGACGCCCCGATATCCTGCTCCGACAACTGGATCGTCTTGGTCGGCGCACAGCCCAGCAGCTTCTCAGCAAGATTGTTGCGACCAGCAATCTCAAGCTCTTCAGCAAGCACCCGTAGCGAATTTTCCGAGGGAAGAAAATGAACGCGGGACACCCGCGCGTCTGCCTCAAGCGCACGCAGCATTTCGCGAGCAAATATGGATCCTGAAGCAGCCGTGAGAGCTAAGGTGAGATTCATAACTTCCAGAGTACCCCCTACACGACGGAGTCATCCAACCTTGATCGTCTTTTGAAATTCTTTCCAGAGTCGGTATTTCTTGCCATCAAACTTGTACACACGTGTGATGGTGTATCCAGCCGCCGACGACCAAACACTGCGGATATTTCTATATCCGTTTGTTCTATGACGGGAAAGCTCGATACCGTTCCCGCTGGCGAACAAGAGAACCTGCGGATGCATGCTATGGGCGCGGACGAGCCAAAACCAATCGCCGTCCGCAGAGGTCATCGGAAATAAACCTAGCACGAGATAATCGAGCTCTTTGGGGCCCGCTGGGTGAATTTCGACTGCCTTGAAGAGTCGCACAAACCCCTCTCGATCCAGACTGCTGATCCTATCTTGATTTAATTTAGCCTCCTCCGTTACTCGTAGCGCATCGACCACGTTGGCGGGCAGAGGCACGGAATCCGCGAATGGATCTGGGTCGGCGTCTGCGTAGAACTCTGTAGGTTGTGGCGCTGATTTGTTACGAGTCTTTTGCGCGCTTGTGGCTCCAACTAGAATGACCGTACAAAGCGTCAATGAAACACTTGCCATTCGCCTGTTCATCGCCATTCCTTAGGAGCGAATTGTCAGAAGTTGTCACGCCGATTATATCTCTGGTCTAGGCTCCCAGCACTCTCTTGAAAATCGCATCCACATTGCCAAGCTGCCGCGTCATGTCAAAGGTCTTCGCCAGATGCTCCGCAGAAAGCAGCGCCGAAATCTCAGCATCCTTAGCAATCTCATCACGAAAGACAAGATCCTCTTTCCACGCCCGCATCGCATGACCCTGCACCAGCCGATACGCATCCTCGCGCATCATGCCTGCCTCGGCGAGGTCGAGCAGCAACTGGCCCGAAAAAATCAACCCGCCCGTGCTCTCTAGATTACGCAGCATACGCGCCGGATACACCAGCAGCTTGTCGATCAGCGAAGTCGTCTTGTTCAACAGATAGTGCGTCAGTATCGTCGAATCCGGAAAGATCACCCGCTCCACCGAAGAGTGCGAAATATCCCTCTCATGCCACAGCGGAATATTCTCAAACGCCGCCTGCGCATTGCTCCGCAAAACCCGCGCCAACCCGCTGATCTGTTCGCTCGTAATGGGATTTTTCTTGTGCGGCATCGCAGAAGAGCCCTTCTGCTTCTCGCTGAAATACTCCTGCGCCTCGCGCACTTCAGTCCGCTGCAAATGCCGGACCTCGGTAGCGATCTTATCGAGGGATGACCCAATCAGCGCCAGCACAGAGATAAACGCCGCATGGCGATCCCGTTGAATCACCTGCGTAGCCACCGGCGCCGGCTTCAATCCCAGACGCGCGCAGATGCGCTCCTCGTGCTCCGGCTTCAGGTGTCCAAAGGTTCCCACAGCGCCCGACAGCTTGCCCACGCGCATGTCTTCCGCCGCGGCGTCAAAGCGCACAAAATTACGCTCCATCTCGGCGAACCAGTTCAGAATCTTCAATCCAAAAGTCGTCGGCTCCGCATGAATCCCATGCGTCCGTCCAATCGTCGGCGTGTCCTTGAACTCAATCGCGCGTCGCTTCAGCACCTCAATAAAATCAACGAGCGCCACGCGAATCAGCGCCGCAGCTTCCTTCACCTGCAATGCCTGCGCCGTGTCCACAACATCATTCGAAGTAAGCCCATAATGCAACCATCGTGACTCGGCATCCAGCCCCTGCGCCTTCAGGCTCTCGGCCACAGCGGTAGTGAAGGCAATCACATCATGCTTCACCTCAGCCTCAATCGCCTGAATGCGCGCCACATCAAAGCTCGCCCGCGCAGCGATCGCCTCTGCCGCCGACGCCGGAATCACCCCATCCTCAGCCAGCACAGTGCTCGCCGCCGACTCCACCTCAAGCCAGCAGCTATATTTGTTTTCTTCAGTCCAGATGCGCCCCATCGCGGGCAGCGTATAACGATCGATCAAGTAGAGCCTCTCCCATGCCGCAACAGTCAAAAGCGGCAACCCTTTATTGTACGGGCCAGAGACAGAGCGATCGAGCTGTCCCAATGCTCGATCTCCACCCAGCGCTAAAGGCGCGAACCATTCCAGACTAGGCCATCGACCTGGGTCGCAGAACCAGAAAAGAGAGTGAGGGGCTGAAAGCCCGCTCTAACCTCTCTCCATCCCGTACTTCCGGGCGAATGCGATTGACCTACAATCTTGTGTTGATGCCAAACTTCATATCAAGCTCGTCATAAAGAATCCCGCGCCCCGGCTTATACGGCTGAAACCACTCCCCATCCAGCACCAGCTGCGGAATCGCCCGCTTGCCAACATGGCGCAATACCTCGGCAGAGGCAGCAGGGTCAGCCTCAATGTCGATCTCAGTAAAGGGGATACCGTGTGTATCGAGATAACGCTTTGTCTCGCGACAGTCGCGGCACCACGGAGCGGAATACAAGAGAACCTGCATATCTCCCATTCTAGCCTGTAGTTCGGTTTCCGCAATTGGCCAATGGCTTTAGCGTCCCGGGCGAAAGCTCGCCCCAAATGTTTTGTCATCCTGAACGGAGTGAAAGCCTGCCCTGAGCGAAGTCGAATGGGGATCTGCTTTTCTCCGATCTTGCTCTAAAATCACACCATGACTGCCGACGAGATCAAAGAACTGCTCCGCCTGAGAGCGCATCCGGTGGAAGGTGGCTTCTTCCGCCGCACCTACACTTCAGAGATTAGCGTAGACCTTCCCCGCGGCAAACGCACCGCAGGCACCACCATCTACTACCTTCTCGAAGCAGGAACCTTCTCCGAGATGCACCGGCTTACGTCCGATGAAATCTTCCACTTCTACCTCGGCGACCCCGTCGAAATGCTGCAACTCTGGCCTGGCGGCAAAAGCAAGACCGTGGTATTTGGCCCTGACCTCGCAGCAGGACAACATGTGCAATGGACGGTCCCGGCAGAGGTCTGGCAGGGCACACAACTCATCGGCGAGGGCCAGGTCGCGCTGCTCGGCTGCTCCGTTTACCCCGGCTTCGACTTCAACGACTACACAAGAGGGAGTTATGCGGAGCTATCAGCCCAATGGCCTGAACATGCAGAACGAATTCGCGCTCTGACCCGGATCTAAGCGCTTAGGGCATGGCCATCTTCATCACAGGGAATCACTGAAAGGACTTCCGCGGAATTGCATTTGAATTCTCCGTGCAACCCACAACTCGAGATACATTTCACTGTAATGACGTTCGGCGGCGGGCCTTCCGCTGGACCGCCTCCGAATGGATAGCTCATAGGTTCGAGTCCAAAAATCAGCTCAAAAATTGAATTCTGATACGAGAAATTCTCCAAGCTAAGACGATCAACATTCCGAAATCTCAAATCAGCAAGAGTGTGCTTATCAAGCACGTAATAGCCCTCTTCTGTGACCTCCCTTGTCATTTCGAACACGTGAATCCGCATATCAAGTACAGGAGACTCGGAATCAGGCTCCCACGGCTTTCCGCCAGCTACAGACAAATTGAGGCCATATATCCACGCATCATGAAAAGTAGGCCAATAACCAAAAATATCTGTGATCTTCCTGCTGTTCTTGATAATCGCTGACGGGTCGAACCACTCTGAATTATCGGTCATGGCTCCTCGCGATTCACCTTACCGTCTCTCCCGAAAGAAAGCCCGCAGCAACTCACTAGACTCCGCCGCCAGCAATCCCGAATCCAACTGCATCTGATGATTCAGCCGAGGATGGTTAATCACAGAAAGCACCGACCCCGCCGCCCCAGCTTTAGGATCAGCCGTTGCATACACCACGCGGTCCAGCCGAGCATGCACCAGCGCACCGGCACACATCGAACAAGGCTCCAGCGTCACAAACATCGTGCAGCCGCCCAGCCGATGATTCCCCAGCGCCTGCCCCGCTGCGCGCAACGCCACCACCTCGGCATGCGCGGTAGGATCGTTGTCCCGCAGCACCCGATTCTGCGCGCGCACCAGCACTTCGCCGTTCCGCACAATAATCGCGCCCACAGGCACTTCGCCGGACTGCCCGGCAGCAATCGCCTCATCCAGCGCAAGTTGTAAATAATCGAGATCGTTCATTCTTATCTATTATTCTTGCATTTTCCATCAACCGGCGGGCGGTGGCGAAGAGGCAGGCTGCTGCTGTGTCATGCAATGCAGCGTCCCCAAACCCCACACCAGATCCACCGAATGAATCCCGATAACCTCGCGATCCGGAAAGACCTCAGCGAGAATCCCCAGTGCGACCCGATCGTTCGGATCATTAAACGTAGGCACCAGCACCAGCCCATTCGCAATATAGAAATTCGCATAACTCGCCGGCAAACGCTGTCCACGGAAAACCACCGGCCTCGGCAGAGGCAACTCCACAATCGTGAACTGCTTCCCATCCAGCGTCCGCGCTGCTTTCAACCGTGCAAGATTCTCGGCCAGCGGCTCGTGATTGTAATCAGAAATATCCGGTTCAACCGCAGTCACAATCGTCGAAGGGCCAACGAATCGCGTGATGTCATCCACATGCCCATGCGTATCATCGCCAGCCACACCACGGTCCAGCCAGATCACCTTCTCGATACCCAGATAGTCGCGAAAAGCCTTTTCAAGCTGCTCGCGGCTCACTCCGGGATTACGCTGCTGAACCTCGCTCAGCAGGCACTCCTCCGTCGTGATCATCGTGCCTGCGCCGTTCACATCGATGCTGCCGCCTTCCAGCACAAGCCGTTGTTTCCCAGCCATTGGTTGCCAACGAGTGAGTTTCAGCAGCTTCGCGACTTGGCCAGGGACTTTATTATCCAGCTTCCAGTCCTTGTACTTAGCCCATGCATTGAACTTCCAATCCGTAATCGCGACTGAACCCGTCGCATCGCGAACGAATATAGGCCCGGAATCACGCAGCCACACCCGATCCGTCTCCCATACATGAAAGCTCACCCGATCCAGATTTGCCCCGGCCTTGCGCAGTATGCCAGCGGCCGGGCGCCTGACCGAGTCATCGTTGACCAGGATGTGCACGCGCTCGCGCTGCGAAAGTAGCCGTACAATTTCGGCATACACCCAGGGAATCGCTGCAAACTTCTCCGGCCAGTCAGTGGCGTTCTGCGGCCAGCCAATCCAGGTGCCTTCGTGCTGCTCCCACTCCGCAGGCATCCGATAGCCCAGTTCGAGCGGCGTTTGGCCTTCGAAAACAGCCATAATTACTTCAACTCCGCCAAAACAGGCGTGGGGTCAAGAAACCGGCTGGTGATTCCGCCATAAGCATCGATACGCCGGTCGCGCAGAAAAGGCCAGTTCCGCCGCGTATCCTCAAGCAGCGCCGGATCTATCTCCGCAATCAGAATCTCTTCCTTCTCATGCGAAGCCTTGGCGATCACCCGCCCAAACGGATCAGCCAGAAACGATCCGCCCCAGAACTCCAGCCCCTTGCCCTCGACCTTGTTACCCAGCACATCGCCCTGCTCATGTCCTACACGGTTCACGCCCGCAACATAAACACCATTCGCAATCGCATGTCCCCGCTGGATCGTCTGCCACGCGTCATATTGCGCAACACCAAACTCTTCCTTCTCTGCAGGATGCCAGCCAATCGCCGTCGGGTAAAACAGCGCTTCCGCCCCCTGCAGAGCCGTAAGACGCGCACCCTCGGGATACCACTGATCCCAGCAAACCAGCGTCCCGATGCGTCCAAACGCCGTATCCACCGCCTGAAATCCGCGGTCTCCCGGCGTGAAATAATACTTTTCGTAGTACAGCGGATCGTCAGGAATGTGCATCTTGCGATAGATGCTCGCCACCGAGCCATCCGTATGCAGCGTAACCGCCGTGTTGTGATACAGCCCAGCCGCGCGCCGCTCAAACAGCGAAGCAATCACCACCGTCCGCGTCTCACGCGCAACCTCGGCAATGGCATTCGAACTCGGCCCCGGAATCGACTCGGCAAGATCGAAGAGCTTTGTATCCTCGCGCTGGCAAAAATACTGCGCGCGAAACAGTTCCGGCAGACAGATCACATTCGCGCCCTTCTCCGCAGCCTCGCGAATCTTCGCGATTGCCGAGGCAAGATTAGCCTCAGGATCGGGGCCCATGCTCATCTGAATCAGACCGACTTTGTACTTCCGTGACTTCTGGCTTGCAACTAGTGACATTTCTCAATCTCTCCACGGCTCAATCGCACACTTCTGCCCGATCGCTCCAACCACTGAGTTTATCGCATAGGTGATTACGCGGAACCTCAGATTGGATGACGGAATAAGGATTGATGCAGCGTTCACAAACTCAGCCGAGTCAAACGCCTCACCCCGAATTGCCACCCGTAAATTCAGGGTGATAGCCTCTAGTTTCGGCTTCCAGATCGAGTTCCACCCCCATGAAAAGCTGAAAAAACAATCAGAATCGTCGAAAGGACACGGGCACAGGAATGCAAAGTAGCTATAACGGATTGGCTTTACCGGCAGATGGCGCGCCGATTGAATATACAAATGGACAGTTTACGGTTCCCGATAACCCGATTATCCCCTTCATTGAAGGTGACGGCACGGGCCGCGACATCTGGAAAGCCTCCCAGCGGGTTTTTGATGCAGCCGTTGAAAAAGCCTACGGCGGCAAGCGCGCCATCAAGTGGTTTGAAATCTTCGCAGGCGAAAAGGCCTACCGCCAATTCAACACCTGGCTGCCTGACGACAGCGTAAATGCGGCGCGCGACCTGCGCGTCTCCATCAAAGGACCGCTCACCACGCCCGTAGGCGGCGGCATCCGTTCACTCAATGTGGCCCTGCGTCAGATCCTCGACCTCTATAGCTGCGTGCGGCCGGTTAAGTATTACTCCGGTGTGCCTTCGCCCGTAAAGCACCCCGAGAAGCTCGACATCCTCCTCTTTCGCGAAAACACTGAGGACGTCTATTCCGGCATTGAGTTCAAGCAAGGCTCAGCGGACGTGGCGAAGCTGATCGACTTCCTCAATAACGATCTGCTCAAAGGCGGCAAAAAACAGGTCCGCAAGGATTCCGGCGTCGGCATCAAGCCCATTTCCGTCTTCGGCACCAAGCGTCTTGTCCGCGCAGCCATCAAAGGCGCACTAGAAACCGGCCGTAAAACCGTCACGCTCGTTCACAAGGGCAATATTCAAAAGTTTACCGAGGGCGCATTCCGCGAGTGGGGCTACGAAGTGGCCACCCAGGAGTTCCGTGACCAGACCGTCACCGAGCGCGAAAGCTGGATCCTCGGCAACGTCGAATCCAACCCCGGCATCAGCATTGAAGACAACGCCGCTCTCATCGAACCGGGCCTTGAATTCGGCACCGACGCCTTCCGCGCCGAACTGTACGCGGAGGTCAAGGCAGTCCTCGATTCCATAGGCTCCAGCCACGGCAACGGTCAGTGGAAGAAGAAGATTCTCGTCAACGACCGTATCGCCGACTCCATCTTCCAGCAAATCATCATCCGTCCGGAAGACTACAGCGTTCTCGCGACGTCGAATTTGAACGGCGACTACATCTCCGATGCAGCTGCAGCGCAGGTCGGCGGCCTCGGCATCGCTCCCGGCGCAAACATCGGCGACGGCTACGCAGTCTTCGAAGCGACACACGGCACTGCGCCCAAGTATGCGGACAAGGATATGATCAACCCGGGATCGGTCATCCTCTCCGGCGTCATGCTGCTCGAATTCATTGGCTGGAAAGAAGCCGCCAAGTTGGTCGAAGACTCCCTCGAAAAGACCATCATGCAAAAGACAGTCACCTACGACTTCGCCCGCCAGTTAGAAGGCGCAACTAAAGTAGGCACCAGCGAATTCGCAACAAAGATCATCGCCAACATGTAACTCGCGCGAAGCGGATACAAGGAGAATCATGCGTAAGAAAGTAAGTATCGTAGGTGCCGGAAACGTAGGCGCAACCGCGGCCCACTGGATCGCCGCCAAGGAACTCGCAGACGTGGTCCTCATCGACGTAGTCGAAGGCATCCCTCAGGGCAAGGCCCTCGACCTGCTCGAAGCCATGCCCATTGAAAAGCGCGACGTAAACGTCTCTGGCGCGAACGACTACGGGGCCACCGCCAACTCTGACATAGTCGTCATCACAGCCGGCATCCCGCGCAAGCCCGGCATGAGCCGTGATGACCTGCTGAACACCAACTACAAGATCATGTCCGATGTGGTCAGCAAAGTTGTCGCGCATTCACCGGAAGCGATCCTCATCATCGTCTCTAACCCGCTCGACGCCATGGCCCAGGCCGCATTCAAGCAGTCCGGCTTCAACCGCGAGCGCGTTATCGGCATGGCCGGCATTCTCGACTCAGCTCGCTTCCGCACCTTCATCGCAGAAGAACTCAACGTAAGCGTTGAGAATGTCACGGCCTTTGTTCTCGGAGGCCACGGTGACACCATGGTGCCGCTGCCTCGCTATTCCACCGTCGCTGGCATCCCGATCACCGAACTGATTCCGAAAGACCGTCTCGACGCAATCGTCCAGCGCACCCGCGATGGCGGAGCCGAGATCGTCAAGTACCTCAAGACTGGCAGCGCCTACTACGCACCCTCTGCAGCAGCGGTTGAGATGGTCGAAGCAATCCTGAAGGACAAGAAAAAGATTGTCCCCTGCGCAGCCTATCTGCAAGGTGAATACGGCATCGAAGGCTACTACATCGGCGTCCCCTGCAAGCTCGGCGCAGCCGGTCTCGAACAGATCATCGAGATCAAGCTCACCGCCGAAGAAGACGCCGCTCTCAAAAAGAGCGCCGAAGCCGTCAAGGAACTCTGCGCCGTCATCGGCGTCTAGAGCGGTTTCACAGTACATATAGCCGTTTCTGGCCGTTATTCAAGGTGGCTTTTTCTTGAAGGAAAAAGCCACTCGGCATCCAGGCTTCGGTATACAGCAACTGTGGAACTGCTGTAGTCCGTCACGACTCACTCGTCCAAAACAAAGAGGTGCTGCGAATTTCGCAGCACCTCTTTCCGTTTCAACTCTGATTCCTTCAAAACGTCAAAACAGCAGCCTGCTCGTAAACACCAGGTTGTGATTGAAAGTGTGAAAATGCGAGGTCGCGATCTGCTCACCAGCTCCGAAAGCTACACCAGGCCGGCTGCTGGCGTCCTTCGGATGAAATTTGAACTTGCTGAACGTGAAGCCCGGCGTCACAAAATTCTGCATCTTTCCGTCGTTCTTCCCGCCGTAAAAATAAGTTGCATTTGACTCAATCTCCGGCCAGACATACTTGCCCAGGTGGTATTG
>Ga0206895_1114_pt1 | contig 22287 bp, 14 predicted proteins | sample Alteio_BWOrgHeat_51_FD_152967 | JGI IMG/M metagenome (GOLD analysis project Ga0206895, IMG submission 152967) | Enriched cells from forest soil in Barre Woods Harvard Forest LTER site, Petersham, Massachusetts, United States -... | ecosystem: Environmental > Terrestrial > Soil > Temperate forest >...
TCAACCGCCGGATCACTAAACCCTACTTTCGTACCTGCTCGACTTGTTGGTCTCACAGTCAACCTGCCTTATACTTTTACGCTCGATTCGCGATTACCAACCGCGATGAGGCAAGCTTTGGACTCCTCCGTTACTCTTTGGGAGGATACCGCCCCAGTAAAACTGCCCGTCTGACACTGTCCAGCCTCCAGTTTCATGGAGCGCTGTTAGATTCTCAACTTGTTAAGACCAGTATTTCACCGATGGCTCCATCACGCCTGACGACGCAACTTCTCAGCCTCCTGGCTATCCTACACATAACAAGTCAAGAGCCCATATCAGAGTACAGTAAAGGTTCACGGGGTCTTTCCGTCTTATTGCGGGTAAACAGCATCTTCACTGCTACTACAATTTCACCGAGTCTCTCGTTGAGACAGCGCCCAGATCGTTACACCATTCGTGCAGGTCGGAACTTACCCGACAAGGAATTTCGCTACCTTAGGACCGTTATAGTTACGGCCGCCATTCACCGGGGCTTAAATTCAGCGCTTCGCCCTTACGAGCTGACGCCTCCTTTTGACCTTTCGGCATTGGGCAGGTATCACACCCTATACGTCGTCTTAAACGACTTAGCAGAGTGCTGTGTTTTTGTTAAACAGTCGCCTGGGCCATTTCACTGCGACCACAAAATGCTCAAGATGTTCTCTATCACACTTCACGGTGCCTCTTCTCCCGAAGTTACGAGGCTAATTTGCAGAGTTCCTTAACGTGAGTTCTCTCGCGCGCCTTAGAATATTCTTCTTACCCACCTGTGTCGGTTTTGGTACGGTCACCATCGACCACTAGAGATTATTTCTTGAAAGCATCGCGCTACATCATCGGTTCCCTTACGTTCCCCTTGTCCTCCCCCTGGCTTTATGCTGACGGATTTGCCTATCAGCCGGCCTCAGAGCGAAACGGTCATCCAATAGACCGCATGCTTAACTTACTTTGTCATCCCTTTGTCATTGTCTTAGGTGGCGCAGGAATATTTAACCTGCTTCCCATCGCCTACGCGTTTCCGCCTGGACTTAGGAACCGGCTAACCCAGGGAAGACGAACTTTACCCTGGAAACCTTAGGTTTTCGGCGAGGAGGATTTTCACCTCCTTTATCGTTTACTTATGCCATGCATATTCACTAGTATGCGCTCCAGCACTCCTTACGGTATACCTTCGCTGCACATACTACGCTCTCCTACCGCGTACAGTTTCCTGTACACCCGTGAATTCGGCTCTATGCTTTAGTCCCGGATATTATCGGCGCAGAGTTTCTCGATTGGTGAGCTGTTACGCACTCTTTAAATGATGGCTGCCTCTAAGCCAACATCCCAACTGTTTTTGAAACTCTACTTCCTTACTCACTTAGCATAGAATTTGGGGCCTTATTCGACGATCTGGGCTGTTCCCCTTTTGACTATGAAGCTTATCCCCCACAGTCTATTTCCCGACTTCTTCTTTGGTATTCGGAGTTTGGTTCCCTTTGGTAGACCGGTAGGTCCCCGCGTGGATCCAGTGCTCTACCCCCAAAAAAGCAGTGTCGAGACTAACCCTAAAGTTATTTCGGAGAGAACAAGATATCTCCAAGTTTGATTGGCCTTTCACCCCTATCCACAGCTCATCCAAAACTTTTTCAACAGTTACTGGTTCGGTCCTCCACTGGGTCTTACCCCAGCTTCAACCTGGCCATGGATAGATCACTTGGTTTCGTGTCTAGAACTTATGACTGAACGCGCTATTCACACTCGCTTTCGCTACGGCTCCACAACGTTCGTTGCTTAACCTTGCCATAAATCCTAACTCGCTGGCTCATCATGCAAAAGGCACGCCGTTAGCCATTCCCCTAAAAGGGGCATAGGCCTCCGACCGTTTGTAAGCTGCTGGTTTCAGGTTCTATTTCACTCCTCTAACAGAGGTTCTTTTCACCTTTCCTTCACAGTACTGGTTTACTATCGGTCATCGAATGAGTATTTAGCCTTGGAGGGCGGTCCCCCCTGATTCAGACCGGGTTTCACGTGTCCGGCCCTACTTAGGTACTAATCTATCTTTGTCCTCTTTTCGCGTACGGGGCTATCACCCTTTGCTGCTCCACTTTCCAGAGAATTCCGCTAAAATTTCAAAGACTTTATGACTAGCCCTGCAACCCCCAGAGATAAATCTCTGGGTTTAGGCTCTTCCCGCTTCGCTCGCCGCTACTAAGGGAATCTCGTTTTGATTTATATTCCTCCGCTTACTGAGATGTTTCACTTCAGCGGGTATTGCCTCCTGATCCTATGTATTCAGATCGGGATTCTAAGATATTACTCCTAGAGGGTTGCCCCATTCGGATATTTCCGGGTCAAAGTCTCTTTCCGACTCGCCGGAACTTTTCGCAGGTTAGCGCGTCCTTCTTCGCCTCTCGATGCCAAGGCATCCACCAGCAGCCCTTAATAACTTAACGTTCATTTTTCACGACTCTTACTATTTCTAGTAAGTTTTCGCTTCCTACAAGCGCCGACTCAAATTAATAAAGAAAATTGCCACTTTTTTTAAATGAAATTGATACTTATGTATCAGATTCAAATGCTTGTTACCTGTTATTAGATTGTCAAAATAGCGTGTCCTGCCTAAACAAGACTTTTTTGTGCATTTTCATGCGTAATTTACATGTGCGGCTGCCAAGATTTGAACTTGGGACCTCGACATTATCAGTGTCGCGCTCTAACCAACTGAGCTACAACCGCACAAAATGGAGGCTAGGAGATTCGAACTCCTGACCTTCTGAATGCAAATCAGACGCTCTACCAACTGAGCTAAGCCCCCTTAATCAATTTAAGGTTTGGTGAGTCCTAGCACTGAACTCCCATTTATGGGTTATGTAGCTTTGACAGCAGAAAAAGAGAAGTGTGTTTAGTGATAAGCTTGCTCAACCTAAGATGCGATGAATCCTAAGATTCATCCTCTTTGTCTTTAAAGGAGGTGATCCAGCCCCACCTTCCGATAGGGCTACCTTGTTACGACTTCATCCCAGTCATCGGCCTTACCTTAGGCACCTCTCCCCTTGCGGTTGAGTCAGTGACTTCGGGTAAAACCAACTCCCATGATGTGACGGGCGGTGTGTACAAGGCCCGGGAACGTATTCACGGCGTTGTTGCTGACACGCCATTACTAGCAATTCCAACTTCATGTAGTCGAGTTGCAGACTACAATCTGAACTGAGATCGGCTTTTTGGATTTGCTTCACCTTGCGGTTTCGCTGCCTTCTGTACCGACCATTGTAGCACGTGTGTAGCCCTGGACATAAAGGCCATGCGGACTTGACGTCATCCTCACCTTCCTCCTAGTTAACCTAGGCAGTCTCGTTAGAGTTCCCACCATTACGCGCTGGCAACTAACGATAAGGGTTGCGCTCGTTGCTGGACTTAACCAAACACCTCACGGCACGAGCTGACGACAGCCATGCAGCACCTATATAGAGACCCTTTCGGGAAATTACATCTCTGTAATCGTCCTCTACATTTCGAGCCCAGGTAAGGTTCTTCGCGTTGCATCGAATTAAACCACATGCTCCACTGCTTGTGCGGGCCCCCGTCAATTCTTTTGAGTTTCACCCTTGCGAGCGTACTCCCCAGGCGGCATACTTATCGTGTTAACTTCGATACAGACAGGGTTGAGCCCGCCTACATCTAGTATGCATCGTTTAAGGCTAGGACTACCAGGGTATCTAATCCTGTTTGCTCCCCTAGCTTTCGCGCCTCAGCGTCAGGTTTGGCCCAGAAAACCGTCTTCACCACTGGTGTTCTTCCACATATCTACGCATTTCACCGCTACACGTGGAATTCCGTTTTCCCTAACCATCCTCTAGCTGAGAAGTTTCAAATGCAGCTCCGGGGTTGAGCCCCGGAATTTCACATCTGACTTTCTCAGCCGCCTACGCGCCCTTTACGCCCAGTAATTCCGATCAATGCTTGCACCCTCCGTATTACCGCAGCTGCTGGCACGGAGTTAGCCGGTGCTTCTTTACCAAGTACCCTCAAGTCGACGAGGTGTTATCTCGTCTCCCTTGTTCCCTAGCGAAAGAGCTTTACAACCCGAAGGCCTTCTTCGCTCACACGGCGTCGCTTCGTCAGGCTTTCGCCCATTGCGAAAGATTCTCGACTGCAGCCTCCCGTAGGAGTCTGGGCAGTGTCTCAGTCCCAGTGTTGGCGGTCAATCTCTCAATCCGCCTAGACGTCTTAGCCTTGGTAGGCCTTTACCCCACCAACTAGCTGATATCCCATGGACTCTTCTTCAACCGCAAGGCCTTTCGGTCCCCTGCTTTGATAAGTATAAGATGCCTTACACCACCACATCCGGTATTAGCGGCCGTTTCCAGCCGTTATTCCCAAGTTAAAGGTAGATTATCCATGTATTACTAACCCTTGCGCCACTATATAGAGTTGCCCCTATATCGTGCGACTTGCATGCCTCATCCACGCCGTCAGCATTCGATCTGAACCAAGATCAAATTCTCAATATAATAAAATTACTTTTGACGAGGTCTGCCAATTTCTTGGCAAATCCTCACAAGCTTATCAACCCAGATGAGTTTCCTCATCAGGATCTTCCTTACACACTTCTCTATTTCTACTGTCAAGACAACCTGGCTTTCGCCTTGGACACTCACTTTGTCCTCTTTCGTTTCACTCAAGTTTTACTCGAAACGAAGCTAAGAACATACAACAAACGCCATTTTTTCAGCAATTCCTTTCGTTTTTCATGACTTTTTTCTGTCATATCATATTTATATAAAACAACTTAAGTCTCTAAAAAATCAACTCCTCCTCCGTTCACGTAATGTAAAATACTTATTGCCAATATTAGTTAAAAATATTTATTGTCAAATCTATGCAACCTAATTTTGGGGAAAATCGGCTGGAACACGGAAAAATGTGTGTTTTAACGTATTTCCAAATGAAAATTAGGGAAAATTTAATTAAAAACTTGAAAAATAAAGTTTTTAATCAGACATTGCAAACTAAAGAGGACACGGATTCAACGTCTTGCCCCTCTAAACACGAAAAACACTGGAGAATAGTCTATGCACATCAGTTGGAACCATCCAATGAGCAAGGCCTTGACAACCTCCGTTGCCGCGCTTCTTGCGACAACGAGTTTGTACGCCATTCCTCAAGGGCCTTGCGAAGCAAAACCACAAGTTTGCTGCGAAGAGCCAAAACCAGGCCCTTTTGCTTTTTCATATCCTTATGATATGAACATTTCTTGCCCACGCGATTTTTATGTACACGTGGATGGGTTAGCTTTTCAAGCCAAGCAAGAAGGTTTAGAGTTTGCTATTGCAAATGGTTCAGGCACCGCAGCAGCGCCTCTTAGCAACGGCCAGGTCATGGGATTTTCTAGTGATCACGTTGATTGGGATTACAACCCAGGAGTACGCGTAGGAATTGGATTTTTCCTCGACCATGATGCTTGGGCTGTAGATTTCAATTGGACTTGGTTAAATATCACCAATTACAAAAATATTTATAGCGGATCCGGTACAGGTATTCTTGTTCCTCAATTACTCTTAGGAACAAGCACCGGCGCATTGAACGAAAGCAACAAGACAGCTGGCGCGAAATGGGATTCCTCCTATAACACGCTCGATTTGAAATTAGCCAAACCTTACCACGTCAGCCGTTATATGATTTTAAGTCCTCATTTCGGCGTACGTGCGGCATGGATTGATCAACACTATTCTGTTGACTATGCAGGCTTGATGGCAGGTGCCGTAAGAGCAATCCATCATGCAGATAATGACATGTGGGGCTTTGGTGCACGAACTGGGATAAATAGCGATTGGATTCTTGGCAAAGGCTGGTCTCTTTTTGGAAATGCTGCTGCTTCGATTTTGTTCACCAAATTTTCCGTTGAACAGCATCTCCAATATGGTAGCGGTCCTCTTCAAGGTTTTGACCTAGATAATGATTTCTATCAAAATACACCAAACTTTGAATTGGCTCTGGGGATTGCTTGGGGACAATACTTCAACAAGCAAAAATACCACGTTGGCCTTCGCGCCGCTTATGAATTCCATGAGTGGGTCAGCATCAACAATATCAGAAAATTCTATGCTGGAGCCCCAGATTATCCGAGTGACACAGTCTCTCGTGGTAATTTTAGCTTGAATGGATTCAGCCTGAGCTTGACTCTGGATATGTAATCCAAAAGTCCATCTTTTCTCGAAGGCCTCGGCAGGCAACTGCCGGGGCCTTTTTTTTCAACAACATCACAAACAAATATTTTTACTAGTGTAATTAACAAAAACTGCAAAATTTATACAAATGCACAGATTTGTCCAGAAATATCTAGATTTTTTTCAGCAGTTGCAAATCCTAATTATGAATCCCGATCTTTCAAGGCGGGCGATTCGATCCTGCTGGATACACAATTTCGAATCGCTCCCTCAGTCTTTGTTTTTTATTGGGATCCCGACGTAACCCTATGGAAACTTGCAAAAAGTATTGCAATCAAAAAGAGCAGTTATTGTGAGGACATGACTTCTGTTGGCCTCGTTTATGCTTAAACAAAATATCCTGATAAGAACGTAGAAATAGCCGGGATCAGTAGGGGGCCGACATACTTTTTTAATCGTTGAAAGTTTAGACCTCTTTCTGCAGAAGAAAGGCAGTGGCTTTTATTAGGGAAAAAGCCCCCTTCCACTAATGATTAAGTTAATCAAACAGATTTATACCTTTCGTAATTCAATCCCGCCCAAAAATCAATTCCTGAATTACGAACGATATAACAACAAAGTGAACAATGGCAACTCTAAGCGTAATTGATTCTTAAATATTCCTGGAGCAGATAAACAGCAATTCCAAATAAATAGCTCAATAAGGCCGCCACGCTTACTTTTCTTAAATACCATAGAAAATCAACTTTCTCCATGCCCATAAAAGCCACTCCTGCAGCCGATCCAATAATCAAAATACTCCCGCCAGTTCCTGCGCAATAGGCAAGCATTTGCCAAAGGAGCGAGTCCACAGGATATGTTTGCAGATCATACATCGCCATACTGGCAGCCACTAAAGGAACGTTGTCGATTATTGCAGAAACAAGGCCAATAATTGTCGCAATCAAAGGCAGATTGCCTACATAGAGATCCAACCAATGCGCCAATTGGTTAAGCAGACCCAAAGATTCCAAGGCGCCGATGCAAAGCAAAATGCCAAAGAAGAATAAAATACCTGAAGTATCAATCCGTGTTAGAATATGAGGGACTCTTAAGTGTTCTCGAGCAGTTGGCTGATGAATAAGATCCGTAATCAGCCAAAGAAATCCAAGAGCTAATATAATCCCCATGAAAGGAGGCATACCAGTCATAGCTTTAAATATAGGAACAAAAATCAAAGAGCCTAATCCTAGAAAAAAAATCAAACGGGACGCTGGTTCTACTTTTTCCTCATGCGCGCGCTGCACCAATTGCGGATATTTGCCTTTGATTCCTCTTCCCAAATAAAGAAGTGCGGCCACTAAGGAAAAAAAACTAGGAAGAAACAAAGATTTCATGATCGCAAGCGAGGTAATATTTCCATTGATCCAAAGCATCGTCGTCGTCACATCCCCAATCGGAGTCCAAGCTCCTCCCGCATTAGAACAAATGACAACAGTAGCGCCTAAAACCATCCGATCTTTTTGATCGGGAACGAGTTTACGTAAAAGAGAAATCATTACAATTGTGGTCGTAAGGTTGTCCAAAATTGCAGATAAAAAGAATGCCACAAACCCCATGATCCAAAGCATTTGCTTTTTAGAACCCGTTTGAATGAGGTCGGTAATGATTTTAAAGCCTTGATGGCAATCGATCAGTTCAACTAGCGTCATAGCACCTAAAAGAAAAAAAATGATTTGGCTTACGCTGCTCAAATGCTCCCCTAGAGTCCCCAAATCTTCTGTTACGCTATGCCCCCGAACTAAAAACACACATGTCCAAGCCAAGACAGCCATAAGCAATGCTGAAGCTGTTTTATTCACCTTAATCGTGTGTTCAAAAATAATAGCCAAATAACCAATGATAAAAACAACAAGAACAATAAAATGAGCAATCGACGCATCCAACATAATTAATTCCTTCTTTTCATTTTTTGAATTTCCTTGTTTTAAAAATAGGCTCTCACGAAAGCTTTGCTTGCAAAATATCATGAATGCGTAAAAGGCCTAACACTCTTCCTTGCTCCGTCACAGGAAGCACCGTGATTAATCGGTTAGGGTCCTCTTCCATTTTTTTCATGGCATCCCAAGCTAAAACTTCAGGATTAATTCTTTTAGGCGCCGCGGTCATTAAATCTTTCATTGGTTGCTGCAATGCAGCGGCCCCCTTCACTTGAATGGCGCGACGCAAATCGCCATCTGTAAAAATGCCTTGCAGTGTTTTTTCTGCATCCACAACGAGAAGACAGCCGCATCGCTTGACGCTCAGTTCATGAAGGACTTCAATCAAAGATACAAAAGGGGAACAAAGCGGCAAATCCTCCCCTTTGATCATTAAATCGGCCACCTTTAATGTGATTTTACGGCCTAAAAGACCTGCCGGATGATTTGCGGCAAAATCATTTACATTAAATTGTTTGGCCTTCATCAAAGCAATCGCTAGGCAATCTCCAAAAATAAGCTGCACTGCAGTAGAAGTTGTGGGAGCTAAATCGTAAGGACAAAGTTCTCGCATGACTGGCAAAACAATTGCATCATCAGAAGCTTTGGCGAGACTAGAATCGGCTCGCGAAACGATCGCGATAGTTCTGACTCCCCGCTCCCGCACAAAGGGCAGCAGCTGCAAGAGTTCTACAGACTCCCCGCTTTTACTGAAGGCGATCCATAAATCTTCTTTTGAAATGCAGCCAATATCTCCATGAAGAGCATGGCTTGGCGATAAAAAACTAGCACGCGTGCCGATGGAAATCATGGTTGCCGCGATTTTAGCTGCGATAAGTCCGCTTTTTCCAACACCGCTCAACAGCACTCTGCCCCGGACTGCAAGAAGCCGATCTAAAATCAATTCAGCTTGGCTTAAATTGATTTCATCGAAAAAAGCATTTAAATAACGTCGCTGATCAGCAAACAAATCTTGTAGCATAGCCCTTCCGCTACCCAGTTTATCTCTTGATAGATTTTGAGGATATACCCTAATGTAAAATTTATACGAGGAGTTTTATGAAAACACCGATTGCAGTAGCTTCCGGAGATGGAATAGGCCCAGAAATCATGCGCGCTACTTTACAAATACTTCATGCCGCTGAAGCGCAAATCGAACTGCATGAGATAGAAATCGGCGAAAAAATGTATCTGAAGGGATTTACCTCAGGAATGGATCCTAAAATGTGGGATATCATTCGGAAAACGAAAGCTTTTTTAAAAGCGCCTATCACAACACCGCAAGGTGGCGGCTTTAAAAGCCTCAATGTGACTATCCGAACGACTTTGGGTCTTTATGCAAATATTCGTCCTTGCGTCTCTTATTTTCCTTTTGTCGAAACAAAACACCCCGATATGGATGTACTCATTGTCAGAGAGAATGAAGAAGATTTATACGCCGGAATCGAATACCGTCAAAGCCCCGATGTTTGCTGTTCTTTAAAAATAATCTCTCGTCCTGGCTCTGAAAAAATCATTCGCTATGCATTTGAATACGCCCGCCGCCATAAACGAAAAAAAGTCACTTGTTTTACAAAAGACAACATCATGAAGTATTCTGATGGCCTTTTTCATAAAATTTTCGACGAAATTGCTTTAGAATATAATGACCTCATCAATGAACACTGGATTGTCGATATTGGAGCTGCAAAATTAGCTGATACCCCGGAAATTTTTGATGTAATCGTCATGCCTAATCTATATGGAGATATTCTATCCGATGTTGCCGCGCAAATTGCAGGTTCTGTAGGATTGGCAGGCTCTGCAAATATTGGCGATAGAGGCGCAATGTTCGAAGCCATTCACGGCTCCGCTCCCAGAAGAGCTAATCAAAATGTTGCAAATCCATCCGGCTTGATTTTGGCTGCAGTCCAAATGATGGTTCATATCGGCCAACCTAAAGTCGCAGAACGAATGCATAATGCTTGGCTGAAAACACTTGAAGAAGGCATTCATACTTATGATATTTTCAAAGAAGGCCTGAGCAAAAAAAAAGTTGGAACAGTAGAGTTTGCCAAAGCAGTGATTGCAAATTTAGGAAAAATGCCAGAACAATTCAAAGCCGTCATATACGAAAAAGCAGAGCCTTCTCTTTCTTATAAGAAAACGGATACAATAACCACTCGCCATCTCGTAGGGTTGGACGTCTACCTTTATCATAAAGGATCTTTGGCCAATTTTATTGCAAACATTTCCCACATCAATGCAGGTCCGCTTCATCTTCAAGCCGTGTTTAATCGAGGCGTGCAATTATGGCCTGAAGGACAGCCCGAGACGTTTTGCATTGAACAATGGCGCTGCCGCTTTACTTCCGGTAAAGATTTGCGCACAATTTCGCAAAATGATGCGATTCAAATCCTTCATGCATTCGATCATATCAACATGGACGTAATCAAATCAGAATTTTTATACACCTTTGACGGAAAAGTAGGCTATACGTGAATCATCCATTTTTTGCGATACGATCCAAGGCCTTTTGAATTAAATTACAAGAAATCTGCGTGACGCCTGCCTGTTTTGCAAATTTTTCCCATTGAGATACGGCAGATCTCACTTCTTCTATGATCGCATAAGCCTTTTTTTGTTCCACTCCCGCTAATTCCGCTAATTTTAGTAAATGCGTCATTCGAGGATTTTTCCCTTCTCCCATTATCATACTACAATGCTCTCCGGAAGGACCTGATGAAAAAGTTAAATCATAAGCAGGAGATACCGACCATTTCCCTTCAGTGCTCATTAAAAATGAAAAATTTTTTGCATGATCATCTCGATTATGAGCAAGAACATTAAAAACGGATGCTCTAAATTGCTGTTCGCATTCGTTAGCGCTCTTGGTCAACCAGGCTGTAGCTTTAATAATTGTTGCATAATCAACACTTGGCAAACGATGATCCGCATGAATAAGTCCGCTTAATGTATGCATGTGAATCGCCTCAGATCCCTTACGGTCAAATCGCTGGACACCAAAATACCCCATGCCTTTTTTCGAAGAAAAAAGTTTTGCTTTAGGAAGTCTCATTTGCGCTTTTTTCGCCATCAAATGATAAGCATATTCAATCGGACCGATATCTTTAGGATCCATTGAAGAGCAAAATTTAATAATCCAATCTTCTCGATTCAAACGAATCAAAATTTTAGGCCTCGCTCCTGCAGAAGAACCGTTTAAAGCAAGTAATTCATCAATGAATCGATCTTCATCATGCTCTTCAAACGCATAGACTTCATCCGCGATTTGATCTAGATTTTTGTATTTTAATAAAGGGATTCCTTGGCTTTCCGGCAAATAAATTAAAGCTCCCATTCCCTGCTTTCCTACATACCGGAGGCGATCAAGAGGCGATAACTCATCTGGATTAATTGCTAAAGATCTTAGTTTACGATCTAACAAAAGCCGTCCCCAGCCATCGGGCAAACTATCATTAAAAACCCCAAATAATCCATCGAAAACATTGTCTTTATTTATTTGAATGACAGATTTTAAGGGTAATTTAAAAGGGGATAACTCCAATCCAGTTTGAATAAATTCCGGACTATACTCAAAAAATATCTGTCTGTTTTTTAGAGCCAAAGAACCCACAAGAACTATTTTTTTTCTTCCTGTAAAATACACATGAATTGTTGGTGCGCTCAAACTCACTGACGTCCTCTTTTACGAGGTTTATCTTTTAACAACACATCAAGTGACGGAAACTCTTCTGGAGAAACCGTGTTAAAAATAGGCTCAAATTTTCTCAAACACCCCAAAACCAAAGAAATTTTCAAAAGCGATTCTAAAGAAATTTTCCCAGTAAGTTCAAATTTTTTAATGACTCCAAAACTAACACCGGAACGCTCCGATAAAGTTTTTTGACTTAAATTTAAAGAAAGCCTTTTCTCTTGGACTTTTTTTGCTAAAAAAATCCTCATCTCAGAAGGGGTTATAAACATATCGGCTATCATAATAACTACTAAGTCCATTTTTTGACCATAACAGATACTATTATATCCTATATATATTTTTTTGGGAACAAAAAATCAGCATTTTTAAGATCCTAAAAGGGATCACGAGCGATATGGAAATTTTTCCAGATAATACTTTGTGGGCCCATCTTCTGGAAATTTTTCCAAAATCTTTTGAAATTGCTGAACTGCAGAAGGGATATCTCCTTGTTCAAAACAATCATAGGCTCTCTTAAAAAGATCTGCTAATTCTAACAGTTCAGATGTGGCAGAAACATCATGTCCCTCTTCAAAACAGGCCATGAGCTCATAAATTTTTGTTTTATTTTTCTTTCCTTTCACTTCTACGATATCAAGAGGACGCACTAAAAATTGATCTCGGATTTGAATATACGTTTCTTCTCCAATCACAATTTTTGTGTGGTAGATTTTATTTATATTTTGAAGTCTTGCCGCTAAGTTCACTGCGTCCCCGATCGCAGTGTAATTCATCCTTTCTAAGGTTCCCACATTACCAATAATTGCATTGCCCGTGTTGATCCCAATCCTTGTAAAAAAAGGAGGAAGGTTTTGCTCGATCCTTTTTTGACTTAAATTAAGTAAATATTTTTGACATCGAAGCGCTGCAAGACAGGCTTGGCCTGCGTGGGAAGCAAGAGGACGCGGAGCACCCCAAAAGGCCATAATCCCATCGCCAATGTATTTATCAATTGTCCCTTGCTCCGATAAAATAATTTTCGAAAGAGAATCGAAATATTCTGCCAATAACGAGGTCAAAGTTTCTACAGGAACCCGTTCGGCCACTGAAGAAAAATCCTGAATATCGGAAAAAAGAATAGTGATTTCCTTTTTTTCGCCTCCCAGAGTAATTTCTTTGCCTTTTTCCATTAATTCAAAAACAACATCTTTAGGAACATAATGGCTAAAAGAGCGCAAAGCCAGCCTCATGGCTGCGACGGACTCATCCATCATGGCAATTTCTTTGATCATCGAAATAACGCGTACATTACTATCAAGATTTAGATGAGTGATCTTATCCACTTCTTTAGATAACACAACAATAGGCTTAGAGATACGATTAGAAAAATAAATCACAAAAATAGAAAATATCATAAGAATCAGTAATGAAATCAAAATTACTTGCTTTCTTGTGTCCAAAATATCTTGAAACAAATCAGATTCAGGATCGATCAACACCATCTTCCACTTAATTTTTGGAGACAAATAAAAAGGATGAACCGATGTTAAGTATTTTTTATTTTTAAACTCTATGTAAAATTCTTTGGTAGGATTTGTTTCCGACTGATGAAGAGAAACTGCTTTTAGAACAAGCGCTTCGATCTCCTTATTTTCCGGCATAGGAACAATGACTTTTCCTAGATCATCGCATAGATAGGCGCGTCCTTGTTTGCCTATTTGTTGCGAAGATAAAAATTGAGACAAAAAAATTAAGGGAACATCCGTTCCCACAACATTAGATAATTTCCCTGACGCATCATAAACCGGCACAGCACATGAAATGCCCGAATCTCCTGTCAATTGGTACAAATAAATATCTGTCCAAAATAATTCCCCCGTTTTTTCCACTCCTTGATACCAAGCTCTGGAACGGGGATCAAAAGAAAGAGGTTTTTTAAACACAGCCAATTCTTTTAAATCCTGGGAAAAATAATGCCAACTTTCCTGATCTCCAACCGGTCTAGACCGATCCACCTCCACGCAAAGAAACGAGGCGCCAGTAGGGATCTCATCAGCTGGAGAAATAATATAAGGGTTATCTGTAAATTTTAGATCAACAATCACTAACGCATTGCCATCGGGTCTACCGACAAATAAAGAGGTCAGCTTTTCCTGTCTTAAAAAAAAGTCTAAACAATGCCGAACCAAATCAGGATCATCAATCGCTAAATCTGGATGAATCTCCAAAAAACCGCCCAACACTTCGGGCACTATTTTAAATGCATTTAGCAAACACTCAATTCGATCAACAATTAGTTCGTTTAATTTATTCATCGTACGATGAAAAACAATATCGAACGCTTTACTATCTTTTACATAAGTAAATCCCACGATAATCGAGGAAGAGACAAAAATTAAAACAAGAAAAACCGTTAAAATTTCAAACTGTAATGTTCTGATGATACTGCGCTTAAACAAATTTTTAAACATAGTTTTATGCGCCTTACGAGGATAACTGAACCTTAGATCTTAAACAGGTTTTAAAGAAAATGGTCTTCTTCCACATGCTTCTTGAGTTCGCTTAGAAAACCACAACCATATAAACCATCTAATACACGGTGATCAAATGTCAAAGAAACCATCATCACGGAACGGATAGCAATAGAATTGTCAGGCATCGCTGCCACTTTTTTAACAATGGCCCCAAGTCCAATAATTGCAACTTCCGGATAGCGGATAATGGGGATGCCAATCAAAGTGCCCGTCATACCGAAATTGGTCATCGTAATCGTCCCTTCTTGTACTTCAGCAGCAGTCAACCGATGCTCTCGAGATTTGAGAGCCAAATCAGAAATCTGCTTTGCAATCTGCGCAAGAGTCAGTTCATGGCAATTACGAAGAACAGGAACCATGACACCCTGGTCTACACTCACGGCTACGCCCAAATTGACATAATGCTTCATTACAATAGTGTCCCCTTCTAAAGAAGAGTTGATCAGGGGAAATTTTTGCAATGCGCGAGCTATTGCCCTCGCTACAAAGGAGGTGATGGTTAATTTGGCCCCATGTTCTTTTTGGAATATTTGTTTTTGTTCTTGAATCAAATGCATAATGGAAGTCACGTCTACTTCAGAAACTAAAGAAGCATGAGGCGCCTCATAAAAAGATCTGACCATATTTTCGGCAATCGCTTTACGCATTGCGCTCATTTTCACTCGCTCCGTATCCGCCTTTTTATGCGGGCAATGTGAAGGCGGCAAAGAAGAAGGAGTTTTATATTGCTCAACATCTTGTTTCGTCAACCTCCCGCCTTGCCCTGTATGAGGAATGCGATCGATTTCAGATAAGGGGATATTTTTTTCTTTTAAAAGACGCATAACGGAGGGAGAAAGAAAATCAGCATTCTCTGATTTTTCTGAAGAGGAAGCTTGAGACGCTACCTGCTCTTGTAAAAGCGCATGCTTTACAGGGGCGGACTGGGCCGATATAAGGGCCAACGGCTCTCCTACCTGCAATTCCACATCAGGCAAAGCAAGAATTTTCACCAAAATCCCAGCCGTAGGGGAAGGAATTTCACTATTGATCTTATCGGTGGAAACTTCTAAAAGCGGCTCGTCCAATTCAACTCGGTCGCCTTCTTTTTTAAACCACTGTACTACAGTCGCACTGACGATGCTTTCGCCTAACTTGGGGAGTAAAATTTTTATTTCATCTTTCATAGCATTTACGATTATCGATTTTCTCTCCGATTTTATCAACCAGGTTTTGCCAATTTTGATAGCCTGCCGTAATTTTTAATTCCATTTCTAAATAAATAACAGGGATGGGTAAAGCTGTCAAAGGGGGCAATTTGATAAAATCTTTTTCTGTACAGACTAGTGCGTCCGCCCCCAAAGATTGCGCTTGTTTCGCAAAAAGCCAAAGCTGCTCTGGAAAAAGTCCTTCATGATCTGCCAAAATTAGTTCATGCACTAAGGTGCCCCCTAGCTCCATGACCGTATGTTTAAAATTTTTTGGATGGGCAATTCCACAAAAGAGTCCAACGCAAAGCCCGGAAAGAGCCCCCCCCACAATTTTTCCAACCTCTAAACGCACCCCAATAAGAGGACTGGATACATCTAAGTAAGATTTCCATTCCTCTAGCTCTTTTTCAGAGGTAATTGGATTTAAGAAAATAGCAGAAGCTTCTTGTAATCGTTTGGGACTATCGCGCAAATAGCCACGAGGTAAATAAGGATGGCTCTGCTGATGGATTGGGATAGAAAAATCAAAATCTCCGCTTCCCCTGCCAAAAGGATCTTTAGTCGATAAAAGAAGCAGATCAAAATCCCGAAATAACTTTCGATGCTGAAAGCCATCATCCAAAATCAAACAATCAGCTCCCTCATCAATCGCTTTTTGAGCCGATTTTTTTCTATTTTTCCCAAGGTAAACTTTTGCACGCGGACATCTTTGAGCTAAAAGAGCAGGTTCATCGGCAAGCTCGCCCTGAACTCCAGAGCCTCTCGATAAAATCGCCACCCGATGAGAAAAACTTTGAGCTAAAAGCAGGGTCAGAGGTGTTTTTCCCGTTCCTCCTGCGACGAGATTTCCTACGCTAATTACCGTGCGAGAAACCTTATGAGGAGAAAAAACCTTTTTCAAATAGAGCCAATTTTTGTAAAAAACAACAACGCTCCATAAAAAGCTTAAAGGGTAGAGCAGAAAAAAAACTCTTCCTCGATTTTCTATGAGTCCTTGTCCAATTTGGATCCATTTAGACTGAAACGTGCGCATGATGTTTTTGAGGACTGAATAGCTCAGCTTCCACTTGTTCTATGATAATATGAATTGCTGTCATATGAGCCTCTTGAATCCTATCTGAATAGGTAAATCCAGGAACAATCCACTCTAAATCGCCTTGTCCTTTGAGCTCTCCCCCCGTTTTTCCGAGAAAAAGAATCGTTCCCAATTCTTTTTGTTTCGCCATTTGAACAGCTTTGATCAAATTAGGAGATTTCCCTGATGTCGTCAACGCGATAAACAGATCTCCTTTGGCGCCTAACGCTTCGATTCCCCGAGAAAAAATCCTCTCAAAGCCCATGTCATTGCCAACAGCCGTTAAAAAGCCCTGTTCGCTAAGTGCAATCGCAGGAAGCGCAGGTCTTGGCCCTCGAAATTGCGCAGTTAATTCTTCGGCAAAGTGAAGAGCATCGCACATACTGCCCCCATTGCCAGCAATCAGCAATTTATTGCCAGAGCGAAAGCAATCGGCAATGGCCAAAGAAGCTGCCTCTATAAAAGCTAAACTGACTGGCTGTTTTAAAAATTCAATCGCACGAATGCCGTCTTCTACAGCCTGTAAAATTCTATTTTTCATAATAATTCACCATTGTATGTAAAATCTCTTACGAGATTATACAAATGCAGGGGGACTTGTAAAGGAAAGCTCTTCGTTTGTCACTGGATGCTCAAATAGAAGTTGCCAGCCGTGGAGTCGAATAGCTGATTCAAAGCCAGACTTTGCGCCATAACGTTTATCGCCGATGATGGGATGGCCAATTGCGCTAAATTGCGCTCTAATTTGATGATAACGACCCGTTTCCAAATCGATAGAGACAAGAGTAGAATGAGAATTGAATTTCTCAACCTCATAATTGAGAACCGCTATTTTCGCCTCTTTTTCTTCTGCACGGGCGAGCACCGCCCGATGTTCTGCATGAATCAAATAATGTTTCAGCCGCGCTTCTTTATGAGGTAAAATACCTTCCACTTCTGCCCAATAAATCCGCTCAATTTCTTGTGCGCGTGATTGTTCATTCAACCGTGTGAGAGCTTTACTAGTTCGAGCAAAAAGAACGAGGCCGCTGACAGGTTTATCGAGACGATGAACGGCATGCAGAAACACGGCGCCCGGCTTATTGTATTCAGATTTCACCCATTCTTTTGCAAACCCTTCTAAAGAAGGTGTTCGAGATTGATCAGGCTGCGTTAGCCAGCCGGCAGGTTTTGACGCCACTAAAATGTGGTTATCAGAATAAATAATTTCAGGTTGTTCTTCTTCCATAAAAACCTATCTTATCTGATCCATACAAAAAAATACCAGGATTCAAAAGAACTTGTTCTTTAGAAAGGTTGGAATAAAGTCCCAGAAATCATAAAAAATCTCTTAAATCGATCACTCGATAAAGAAGAGGGCTTTCTTCAACTTTCAAAGAAACTCCGCTAATATGAAACAGGGCAACCGCCTTTCCAAATCCTCGAGGAGTGGAAAGCGCGGCCGATTTTTCTTTTAACTCTTGTAGTACAGAAGAACTCAATTCATTTTTGCTAAATTTGAACTCGCAAAGAATTAAGCTATTCATTTTTGTTTGGATGAGATAATCGATTTGACATCCTTTTCTTCTCGTAGTTGGAGTTTGAACAAATGGATTGTCGCAAATAACGAGCGAAGGATCTAATCCCAAGATGGAAAATAAAAAATCTCGATTCGTGAGAAGCAGGCTTTCCAATTGAAATCCCATCATAGCGTCCCATCCTGGCAGGTTGCCAATCGCGGCTTTATGATAAGATCCCCGTTCAATAAGATGCCGATAAGGCTCTATATATTTTAATTGAAAACGGAGAAAACAATCGCTAAGCCGGTAGAGTTTTTGTTTTCCGATCATTCCTTTGGCCCCTTTCGTTAAAGTCCATTGATAATGTTCTGAAACAAATCCGGAAGCGACTAAATTTTTAAGATAATCACTTAACATTCCCCCTTCTTCTATATGTAAAAGCTCTCGGATTTCTTTTTGTGTTTTCATTCCATCGACAAGCAATTGAAGAATTTTGCGATAAAGTTCTCCTTTTCGCTCAAAAAGATCATGAAAAATCGTTTGAAACTCATGTATCAGCTGACTTGCAGGTTCAAAACAAAGCTCATATATATTCTTATCCGCAGTTTCTTTCGGATCGATTAAGTCTAAATACCACGGAATACCTCCCGTGACAGATAAGATCTTTAATATTTCATAAATAGATCCAGAAAATCCTTTTTTTCGTAAAAACGAGACAGATTCAGGGAGAGAAAGAGGTTTGAGATGAATCACGAGTGTAATCCGTCCTACAAAACCCGTGCTATGCAAGATGTTTTTTTCTATCCACATAGAAATAGAACCGCAGAGAACGAGTACCAAGCCTAGTTTTTGGCTGGCCTCTTGATCCCACCATGTTTTTAAAGAGCTTAAAAAACTAGGATCTAATTCCCCCATCCAAGAAATTTCATCAAATAAAACAACAATCTCTTCATTTTTTATCTGAGCGCTCAAAAATCTAAATGCATCTGACCAAGTGGAGAAGCTAACGCGAGGTAATGTTAATTGCACGCAAAGCTGATCGGCAAATTCATCTCTTTGTTTTTGTTGAGTTATTCCTGGAGCGGGAGGCAGACCTGACAAAGAAATAAACCGTTTGTTTTTCGCAAACTCCTGGACAAGAGTGCTTTTCCCTACTCTTCGTCGCCCTTTAATTACAACCAATGATGCTTTTTTTAAACGTTTTAAGCGTGATAAACGACTGAGTTCCTGCTCTCTACCTAAAAAAAGAACCATTTCTAATCTCCTAATATATGCAATTGTAACATTTAGGAGATTTCAAAGACCATCAATTTTCTCCTAAAAGACGCATCTGCTTGTTTTTCTAGCCAGATAAAGGCGGACGTTTAGGTGTCTCAATCGAATCTGAACTTATAGTAGTGAAATTTGTCATCTTCTGTTTCACATTCTTCTATGCAAGCTGAGATTCACCTTCAAACGTTAAGAAGCAAAACCATACAACAACTGACAAAAGCCGCACAAAAAAATGTTGTTTTATAACACAATCATTGTACGATATCATCACATTGTGGTATATTGAGGGAAAGCGAGGATGACTACAATGAGTCAAACATTAGGCCACCGACTAAAAAAACTCCGTGAAGAGCACGGGATTAATCAGGAAGATTTAGCAAAAGTGCTCGGTTTAGACAGAACCGCTTTGTCTCTCATTGAAAATGATAAACGATCACTCAAAGTAGAGCAACTCGTCAAAATATCCAAATTCTTGAATATTTCTGCTGATGAATTGCTAAATTTAGAATCACCGTTAGAAATTATCTTGGAAAGAGATACAAGCATGTTAATTGCAGAAAAGCCTAGTATGCGGATTAGCGTTCCAGCGAAGAATCTAAGAAAATTCAAAGAAGTTCTTTTATACGTCTTAAGTAAAGTTGGGGCCAAACCAAATGTTGGTGAAACAGTTCTTTATAAATTGCTGTATTTTATCGATTTCAATTTCTATGAAAAATATGAAGAGCAATTGATGGGAGCTACGTACATTAAAAACACATATGGACCAACCCCTCTTGAGTTCAAGGAAATTGTCAAAGAAATGGCAACGGAAAACGAACTGGAATTAGTAAAAAGCCAGTATTTCCAGCGAGAACAGAAGAAATATTTGCCGCGAAGAGATCCAAATCTTAGTCTTTTATCAGCGACAGAAATCAAATGCATTGACGATGTGCTTCACAAACTAGGAAGTATGAATGCAACAGCCATTAGTGAATATTCTCATAAAGATGTTCCTTGGGTGGTCACTAACCCAAAAGAAATTATCGACTACGAAACAGTTTTCTACAGAACTCCAGACTACAGCGTAAGGGTATACACTGATGACGACCTTCGCTAAAGTCACTCGGCGGCCAGAATTTGATAAAGACCTTAAACAATTACTCAAACGTTACCGCAGCTTGGAAGATGACTTGACAGTTTTCATCAATACTCAGATCGTCTTGCTCCATAAGCAAAAAATTGACAACCGCGGCATTGTTCACATCAACAATTTAGGTATTGAAGAACCCAAAATTTTCAAAGCCGTAAAGTTTGCCTGCAAATCCATTCATGGCCGCGGTGCAGCATCTGGAATTCGGTTGACCTATGCTTATTTTGAAACAGATGATCATATTGAATTCATTCAGATTTACTTCAAGGCGGATGATGAGAACGAAGATAGAGAAAGAATCAAAAGCCTCTATGGAAAGCGGACATAGAATCTAACTGCTCAATCTGGGACATAATTCTAGTTGCAAAAAAGATAGTAAACTAAAAAGTTATTGCATTGCTCCTACTAAAACCTCTCATGTATAACATTTATTGAATAGGAGTAATTGTTAAATTAACGTTTTCTACAAATTGTAAAGTAATTTGACCTATTACTCGAGGTTCTTGTTGTAAGTCAGCGGTCAACTTATATCCTTGCAAAGCTGTCAAAACAAATTCTACGACTTCGGTTAAAGCTAATTTTTTTCCAGGGCAGCTATGAGCTCCGCCGCCAAAAGCAGACCATACATCATAGGCATGTTCTTGATTAATTCTTTCAGGAGCAGTTTCTTTAATTCTTCTCGCAGCATCTATCATACGAGCAGAAACCAAATCTCCTGGGTTCATAATTAATTTTCTTAATTTCTCCTCTCCTTCTAACTTATATTCCAAACAAATATCTTTTTTTCCAATACGCCTTGAAATAGCATAAGAAGGAGGCAAATTAGCTAAAGAATGATTGATAAGAGTTTCTATCTCTTTTTTTACTACTTCACCTTCTCTTCCATTTTCTACAATTTTTGTTCTTAAAGCAGATTGCAATTCCTCATTTCTTGCTAAAAAATGAAGAATATTACCAAGTAGAATACCGGTTGTTTCTTGACCTGCAAAAAAGATAATAAAGGCCATAGCTTTCTTTTGAGCCAATGTAAGGGAATTTGATTCTTGATCCACAAAAAGTGCAGCTTTCTGATCATTGATAACTTCTTCCACTATTTGCTTAAATGTGCTTAAAGCTTCTTTATATTGAATGTCATCTTGTTGCGAGACCTTTCCGATCTGCTTATGCAATGCATACCAATTAATAAAATTAACTGCTTTAGCTAGAGTCTCTCCACCTAATTTTTGACCGAACATGAGCTGTGTAATGATTCGGGAAGCAAACAGTGAGGTTTCGAAAATTGAAATAGGATGGCCTTGATTGCAACGAACAGACCAACTTTCTAATGTCTCCTTTGCTTCTTTGCGAATAATTGGCTGATAATTGTTGATATGTTTTCCATCAAATAGATGATGCAACCAATTTCGATAATACTTGGAATTTTTAGACGAACAGGTAAAAATGATATCTTCCTCTGTTATGTCATCATCAGGAAAAATTTCTACTATGATGTTAAATAGAGTTTTTATCGATCCTGTTGGGGTGAATAAACCATTACTTTCCGAACTACCTCTAAATTCTTTGAATAGAGCCTTGATAACTACTGGATCTTGAATATGGTAAAATGTGCCAAGAAAGGTCGGGAAATAGCTTATAAAAGCGCATTCGGGAGCAAACCCCAACCACCCACTAATCTTATCTATTAATTCAAAAGGCCGGGGTTTATACCATTGAAGAGCATTGTCTTTTTCGAAATATAACTTCCCTGTACACAATACTTTCATTGCTAATTCCAAAGGATATGC
>Ga0206895_1115_pt1 | contig 21850 bp, 18 predicted proteins | sample Alteio_BWOrgHeat_51_FD_152967 | JGI IMG/M metagenome (GOLD analysis project Ga0206895, IMG submission 152967) | Enriched cells from forest soil in Barre Woods Harvard Forest LTER site, Petersham, Massachusetts, United States -... | ecosystem: Environmental > Terrestrial > Soil > Temperate forest >...
ATCCTGTAAAAAAGATCGAAGGGTTAGAGTTCCTCTTTATAGAGCTACCAAAGTTCAAACCGGTCAATAAAACTGAAAAATATTTACAGGTGCTTTGGCTTCGCTTCCTCTCAGAACTAAATGAAACCACAAAAAAGGTCCCCGAAGAGTTTTTGGCCATTCCAGAAATTAGGGAAGCATGCGCTCTTTCTGAAGAAGCAGGCTATACAAAAGGGGAGCTGGAAGGGTATAACAAATATTGGGATACCATCAGCACTGCAAAAACCCTAGCTCAAGGGAATCTTGAAGAAGGGGTTGCTAAAGGAAAGGCTGAAGGAATCCTTGAGGGAATCACGAAGGGAAGAGCTGAGGGAAAAGCTGAAGGAATCCTTGAAGGAATCTCAAAGGGAAAAACGGAAGAAAAAGCTAAATTAGCACGTAAGCTTCTTTCCATTAATATGCCATTGTCTGATATCGCCGTAATCGTTGAGGCGTCTCTAGAAGAACTTGAAAAACTACTTGGCTCTTCCATAATAGGATAGCGATTTTTATCCGAAATTCATGGTGTCATTACGAACTAAAAGCTGAAAAAGCATCTTTGTTATTGGTTTTTGCAGCAGCTGGAGGCATTTGCAAAGGAGTATAATTGGCAAATTGTGCTAATTCTTTTCGGAAAGTTAAATTAATATCTCCGACCCCTCCGTGACGATTTTTGGAAACAATGAGCTCGGCAAGACCTGGTTTATCTGCCTTGTCATAATATTCTCTTCGGAATAAAAACATGACGACGTCTGCATCTTGTTCAAGGCTATTATGAACAACGATATCATTGGCTACAAAATTATGGACTCCCGGCACAGTCGCATCGTATGTATCTTCTTCTCCTAAATCAGTGATGGATGCGATTTTATCCCATTCAATGTCAGATGAATTGATAGGAATAGCTATATGCTGACCAGGGCTTAATTGATCTAATCGAGTCCATCCTTCGAGTTTTAAAAATGGATGGTTTGCCGACGCTTTAATGGTCCGTCCGCTGTGCGTTTTGATCTCATAGACTGTTTTTCTACCGGAATAAAATGCCTTTGTCAGTGTATGAGATCCTAATTTATAATTTTCATCGACCGCAAAAACTTGAATGGCTTTTTGAATTTTTCGTTCTGCCAATGCTTTGATTGTATAAAGCTCGCCAGTTTCTGCATCTTGAATTTGAGTATCTCCGGTTAAACAGCCTGATTCGCGTAGATCACTCATCATTGGGCGGTGACCTGGGCGCTCTTCAACTTTTCGAGATAACTGAGCTAAACAAAGAATGGGAATGTTGAGCTCTCGAGCTAAATTTTTTAACATCCTAGAAATTTCAGAAATCTCAATTTGACGGCTTTCGGAAGAACGGTTGGTTCCAGAACCTGAGAGCAGTTGAAGGTAGTCGATTACTATGAATCCAACATTATACGCCTCTTTCATCCGTCTAGAACGTGCGCGAAGGTCTGTGATTTTTAGTCCAGGTTGATCGTCAATGATCATTACATGCTTTTGCATCGAGTGAACAGATGCCACGATCCGCTGGTATTCTTGCCCTGTCAAAGAGCCTGTAATAATCTTGCTCGATTCGACTTCCGACTGAGAGCAAATCATGCGATGTAAAAGTTGCGTTGCCCCCATCTCTAACGAAAAAATCCCGACAGGGACATTGTTTTTAAAGCAGATATTTTCGGCGATGTTGATAGCCAAAGCCGATTTTCCCATCGAGGGGCGAGCGCCTAAAATAATCAGGTTGGAAGGAAGCATTCCATTGAGCATTTTGTCGAGATCGATAAAATGCGTGGGCATTCCCGTGATGCCAATTTCATCGGCTCCACGCTCTTGAAACAACTGCTGGCGTTCTTGCAGTTCTTTAAGATAAGGCATGCCTGATTCCGCTTTGACTCCGCTGATCAGTTCTTTGATTGTGACTGCGCTGGTTTTTTGCGTCGCTTGAGAAATAGAAAATAAATGTGCTTGCGCTTCATCAAGAACGGTGCCGACATCCTGCGGATCTTCAAGAGCCGATTTTTCGATTTTTTGCGCTGCATCGATCATGCGCCGTAAAAGAGCTTTATCTCGGACTAGCTGGACATATTCTTCAATAAAGGCAGAGGTCCCTGCATATTGCGCCAACGTGGTGAGATAGCTAACGCCGCCAATAGTTTCTAGCTTGTCTTGCCGCTTGAGCTCTTCCGCAATTAAATGGATATCGGCTGGCTTGTCCGCTTTATAGGCGGCTTTGAGCGCAGCATGAACAATTTGATGTTCCGTATAATAAAAATCGGCTGCATCCAGGCTGTCGGATGCAATATTAAGCGCGTTCACGCTTGTAAGCATGCATCCCAGAACCATCATTTCTGATTCTTTGGAATTGGGAGGAACTCGAAGCTTTCTGTTGTCAGGTTCAGGCATGAATCTAGATTACAAAAAAAAGGGGATGAATGGAAGAAAGAAAATACGGAAAGAGAGGGATTTGAACCCTCGGTACCCCTTAACAGAGTACGCGTCCTTAGCAGGGACGTGCCTTCGGCCGCTCAGCCATCTTTCCATAAAGAGCGAAACGTAGACATTTTATCTAAACCACTAACTTCAAGGCAAGATCTTTTTTTTTTAGGCTTTTCGGTTTGTAGGAGTTACTCGATAAACGTAGGCTGGGCCATTCTTTTGCCGTTTAGGGCGTTCCAGTAGGTGGTCATTTGAGATCCGTCTGGATTTTGTACGATGATGCTATAGACAGGGAGAAAAATCTCGGTAGTTTTACGAATTGCAAAGTCATTTCCAAAAGCTGCCTTAGCGGTATTTTTTATTTGAGCGGCTCCATAGCGTCTTTTGACTCGATTGGCATTTTTAGAGGATTTAGTCACCAGCCATTGCTCCAATTTGGTTTCTGGAATAACTTGTAGCTTAGGGTTTTGGAGGTGTAGGCGATATGTATTGCCATTTTGGACGATGAGGCTTTTTTTGCGGCATCCGTCGATCCAGTTATCGAGGATATGGTTTTCTATATTGAGGAAATGGACTAGGCCGTCTCGATCCCAAGCGCCTCCGCGAGAGGCAAGTGCGTTGATGACTTTAAATTCTTGCCTTGTGGCATTAGAGGCTAAACAATCTGTAAATCCATGGGTTTTTTCCCAGGTACTGGTATTGATAACCATCTCGCCATCAAGTAAGCCCCATAAAATGACCCCCTCGCCAGTTTTGTCCTGATTGCGGGTGTATTTTACTTCCATGAGTAGATAAGGGACAAACTTGAGCATGGGATCGAGGAACATATGATCCCCGTCTTTCAGTAATTCCTTGCGATGGATGTCCATGATGTTTTCAGCCGAGTAGCGAACCTCAAGAGTTTGAAAAGAGCCGGAACTAATAAGGTCTTCCAGGCGCGCTCGAAACCGGGGCATCGAGTTCCATCCCCAAAATGAGCCGATTGCAATGATCAAACAGATGAAAATGACGAGTACGTTACGCATAATAAAGATCACCAACTTATCCCAATTTCCTTTTATCGAAAAGTCTTTTTTTTGGATATAGAATGTGCTTTTTTGGACGTCTAAAAAGCAAAAAACATTTCTATTTTTGAGGCGGGCATTAGAAACTCGAAACTACTCAAATAGTTCAAAAATTAGTCGATAGGAGAAAAGCTCTTATCGCCCGCCAATTTTAACAGCAGCATTCCCAGATCAATTGCAAATATGGATTCATGGAAGGGGCGCTGGAAAGCCGCAAATACAGAAAAAACATTCCGGGGTTTTAAAAGCCCATATCCGTATCTTGCATAGCTAATGCGGATATGTGGTGAAAAATTAAAGTATTTTTTACTCTTATACAGAAAAGAATTAACAGTTTATAAAAAATAATCTTACAAGACACGGCTGCGAATTATAGGGACGCAACGGAGTCAAAAATTAACAATTTTATAGGAGATGAGCATGAGATTAAAAAAATTGGCCTACTAGCAATGATTCCTTTGTTTTTCATATCAACTAACTTACATGCAGGTAATGGAGGAGCTGGAGGAGACGGAACTTCACTAGCTTGTTTAACTGTACCTGTGTTGTTTGCTAATTCAAACGAAACTAATGCAATTGAAAAGCAAGACAGCCAGATGAGGCATGGGAAAAATGGTCAAAATGGAGAAAATGGCGAAGATGGTCAAAACGGTGGCAACGGAGGTAACGGTGGCAAGGAAGAAAACTCATCGACTAATGCCGCCACAAAACAAAGTAGTGAACAGGTAGATGAATGGGAATACAAAATCCTCAAAGACATATGCAGGCAGCTCATATCAATTACTATTTCTAAATTTTATGATCCCTTCGATAGTGTATGCTTGGTTGCCTGTAAGCAGAGTGTCTCCAATTACCTGCTCCAAGTTGGTACATCAGCAGCAAAAAAAATATGGCAAGAATACGAAAATGTTAAATGGAGTTATCCAGCCATCGTAAACATATAAATCTATATAATCACGGGATGTGCGAGTTTTCCAAGCGAAAAATCGCACATAATTAATGGCTGACGAGATGCTTAAATTGCAGAGGCTCATTTTTTATATTCAAATTGATCTTAATGTTAGCTTATGAGGCAGCGCTTTTTTCCAAACTTCATAAATTGATGTTTAGATCTCGAGCCCATACTTTCTTAATATGAAATCTAAGAAACTAAGTGTGTAGATTAAAAAAAGCCGATTTGATGCAATCGGCTTTTTTTGTTGGCGATCTTTTTTATTCCTTCATGGAAAGCAAAAACTCCGCATTACTGGAAGTCTTTTTGAGTCTTGCGGTAAGCAAGTTCATCGCATCGACTGGCGTGAGATCTGCGAGTCCTTGACGGAGAAGATAGATTTTTTCGAGCTCTCCTGGATGATAAAGCAGCTCTTCTTTTCGAGTTCCGCTCTTAATGAGATCGATGGCAGGATAAAGTCTTCGATCGGCAAGTCTTCGATCTAAGACCAGCTCCATGTTGCCTGTTCCTTTAAACTCCTCGAAAATAACCTCGTCCATACGAGAGCCTGTATCGATCATCGCGGTCGCAATGATGGTCAAAGAGCCGCCTTGCTCGACGTTTCGGGCTGCACCAAAAAAGCGCTTTGGCTTATGCAGCGCATTCGCATCGATACCGCCTGTCAGGATTTTTCCTGAATGAGGCTGTACTGTATTGTATGCGCGGGCTAACCTAGTTAAGGAATCTAATAAAATCACGACATCATATCCGCATTCGACAAGACGGCGCGCTTTTTCAATAGCCATTTCGGCAATGAGAACATGTCTTTCCGGAGATTCATCAAAAGTGGAGGAAACAACCTCGCCTTTGACGGTGCGAATCATGTCTGTCACTTCTTCAGGCCTCTCGTCGATGAGCAAGACGATTAGAACGACTTCTGGATTGTTCAATTCGATCGCATTGGCAATGCTTTGCATTAGAACGGTTTTTCCGGATTTTGGCGGCGCCACAATCATCGCTCTTTGGCCTTTTCCAATTGGAGCGGCTAAATCCAATACGCGCATGGAAATTTTCTCTTTCGAGGTTTCCATAACGAGGCGTTTGTCGGGATAGAGCGGAGTTAAATTTTCAAAAAGGACGCGGTCCCGAGTTTGCTCAAATGTTTTATTGTTGATCTTGTCCACTTTGAGCATTGCAAAATATTTTTCTTTCTCTTTGGGGGGACGAATCGATCCATAAAGAGTGTCCCCTTTCCGAAGGTCAAATCGGCGGATTTGCGCCGGAGACACATAAATGTCCTCAGCAGATGGCAAATAGTTGTAAGTGGGCGATCGAAGAAATCCAAAACCATCGGGCAAGACCTCTAACACTCCTTCTCCATAAAGAACTTCGTGCGGGCGCTCTGAAATGGTTTTGACAATTTCAAAGACCACGCCCGATTTTGTGAGAGAAGCTGTGTGTCGAAGGCCTATATTGCGTGCATAAGTCTGCAGCTGATCGATGTTCATTCTCTGCAGATCAGAGATTTTAGTGACTTTTTCAAAGTCAGAGGCAACAGGTTCTTCTGGGATTTGCTGTTCGGTCTGTTGATCGTGATTCATGGAAATTGATTCTCCTTAAGGATAGAATTGAGTTTGATGACCTCTTGGCGCAACTGCTCAAGAGATCCGTTATTGACCAACGTATAATCGGCTCGCTTTACTTTCTGAGAAGGTTCTAGCTGACGGCTCATGCGTCGTTCATATTCATTAGGTTGAAATCCGGCTTGGGAAAAACGCTCCTTTGCAATTTTTTCATCCGCGAGCACGGTTACTATTACATCGTAAAAATGTTCTCCTCGGATCTCGTAGAGCAGTGGAATTTCCACTACAAACAGGGGAAAAGTTCGCTTTTCGCATGCTTGTTTGTATAGCTCTTCGATGGACCGAAGTACTGCTGGATGCAATATTTTTTCAAGTGCTTCCAGTCGGGAAGGGGTCTTAAACACTAGTTCAGCTAAAATCCGGCGCTCAATTTTTCCATCTTGGAGAATTTGTGGACCGAATAATTTGAGGACTTGTTGACCGAGGCTTGTTTCTAAAGAGAGCAGTTCGTGGACAAGTGCATCAGCGCTGACTACATAGGCTCCAAGTTCCTGAAAGAACCGGCAGACGGACGATTTCCCGCTAGCAACTCCGCCTGTGATTGCTATTTTTTTTAATTTTAACATTCTCCCCAATTTTTGCCAACTGCTATGTGAACTTCAATCGGAACGGATAGTTTAAAGACATGTTCCATTTTTTCTTTGACAAGACTTTTAAAAATGCCAATTTCTCCGTCGGGGATTTCAAAAATTAATTCATCATGGATTTGTAAAACCATCCGGCCTTGAAGCTGCCTGTCCGTAATTTCCCGGTCGATTTCTATCATAGCTAGTTTAATGAGGTCTGCTGCCGTCCCTTGTAAGGGAGTATTGACTGCAAGGCGCTCGGCCGCTGCCCGGATCATGGGGTTTTGATTGTGGATTTCTAAAATAGGCCGTTTACGGCCTGTCAAAGTCGTAGAAACTCCCGTTTTGCGCGCTTCAGATTTGCAATGCTCTAAAAAATCTAGCACTTTTGGGTATCTTTCAAAATAAGTTTTGATAAATTCCGAGGCTTCGCGCGTGGAAATTTGGAGTTGTTTTGCCAGGCCATGAGGCCCTTGGCCATATAAAATGCCAAAATTCACCGTTTTAGCCTGACCTCTCATACGTGGGGTCACGAGTCCTGGTGGCATATCAAAAATCAAAGAAGCTGTGTGAGTATGGATGTCTTCTTTTGTTTTGAAGGCATGGGTCAGCTGTGGATCTTGGCTAAAATGAGCTAAAAGCCGTAGTTCGATTTGAGAATAGTCGGCCCCTAAATAACTCCATCCCGTTTTCTCAGGTCTGAATGCGGAACGGATTGCAAGCCCTTCCTCGCTCCGAACGGGGATATTTTGTAAATTGGGATCTTGGCATGAAAGGCGCCCTGTGGCTGTGATGGATTGATTAAAAGTGCAGTGAATGCGCTGCGTTTGAGGATTAACCGCATTTGGCAGCGATTCGATATAAGTCGAACGCAATTTTTCGAGTGTGCGGTAATCGAGAATGGGTTGTATGGCGGCGTGTTGTTCTGTTAGCTGCTCTAATACATCGGCTCCAGTGGAAAATTCGGTGGTTTTTTTTCTGGGAGGCGTTAATTGGAGCTTTTCAAAAAGGATCGTGCTGAGTTGTTTAGGGGAGTTTAAGTTAAATTCTTCGCCGACGAGATTAAACACTAAAGTTTTTAGCTCCGCTAATTTATGGGACAAGATGGCGCCATGGGCTTGTAATTTTTTTACATCTAAATAAATACCCGTCCGTTCCATTTTTGCCAAAATAGGCAAAAGGGGAAGTTCTATGTCAAAGAGGATTTTTTCTAATTTTTTCTCTTTCAACTCTTCTTGCAGCATCTCTTTGAGGCGGCAGGTATAATCTACGTCTTCGCCACAGTATTCTCTTACTTGGTCGATGGGGGCTTCCTGCATCGAAATTTCTGTTTTCCCCTTGCCGATAAGGGCTGTGATCGGAATTTTCGTTTTTTTGAACTTTTTGAGAACAAGTTCATCCAAGTTATGGCGGCGATTCTGCGGATCGATCAGATAAGAAGCCAATATTGTGTCAAAACAGATTTTTTTTAGTGAAATGTTTATGTTTTGTAAAATGTGGTAATCATATTTCAGGTTGTGGCCATAAAAGCTGCTTTTAGTATCGGCAAAAAAACGTTGGAGCGCTTGCGTGACTGTGGCTAAGCCTAGCTTCCCATTACAAGGAATATACCAGGCGACGGCAGGTTCTACGCAAAAGCCAATGCCTACTAGCTCTGCGCTGAGTGGGTGGATAGCAGTTGTTTCTGTATCTAGGCAAATTTCTTTATGTTTGGATAACAGTTCAAAAAGGGCTTCCAACTCTTCTTTTGTATCGACCAGATGATATTGGTGGATTTTAGAGTCGGGCGATTCTTTATGTTCTTGATCGGGCGATTTTTGTTTAATTTCCCGGATGAACGTGTTGAAATTTAAAGAGTGGTAAAATTCGAGGAGAGGATCGATTTTCGTCTCTTTGATTTTATAAAATTCAATTTCATGAGGGATTGAGACATCTGTCTGTAGGGTTGCGAGCTCTCGGCTCATAAGCGCGATTTCTTTATCTTCGCGGAGCGTTTGCTGTTTTTTTTCCCCTTTGACTTTTTCCGGATGTTTTAATAGCTCATCTAAGGAGCCAAACTGCTGTAAAAGAGAAGCTGCTGTTTTAGGACCAAATCCTTCCAATCCAGGAATATTATCAGAGCTATCACCCATGATGGCCAGAAGATCGAGCATTTGACTTGGGGGCACGCCAAATAATTCTTCCACTTTTTTGGCGTCGATGCACAAATTGTCTTTATGAAGCTGTAGGATGAAAATATGATCATTGACGAGCTGAAACAAATCTTTATCGCTAGAGCAAATGAATATTTTTTGTGTACTTTGTTTTTCAGCCCAGAGTGCGATGGCAGCCATTGTATCATCCGCTTCTACCCCTTCTAACGACAAAGTGGGGATGCCGGCTAATTCACAAAAAGTATAAGCCCATTCAAATTGGGGAAAAAGATCTTCCGGAGCGCCTTTACGGTGCATCTTATAATCCGCATACACTGTTTGGCGCGATTTTTTGTTGTCCGGCCCGTCGAAAACAGCGATCAAATGGGTAGGACCAAAATCCTTAATCAGCTTATTTACTGAACGGATAAATCCAAAGAGGGCATTTGTAGATTGGCCTTTTCCATCGGTCATCATTCCGATCGCGTAATACGATCGGAATAAAATATTGAGGGCATCAAGAATATAAATCTGGTCCAAAAGACACCTTAATTGGTTGCATTATAACACACGCGCCCAGGTTCATAAAGATAAGAGAATTGATCGCGGATACTTTTTTCTTTTTGGTTGGGAAAATTAAGGGTATGTTCTACTTGGCCGCTGAGTAAAGGCGATTTGCTGCACACAAGGGCGGAGAGCCAGTTGTGTACGGGTTTGAGTTCTATGACTTGGTAAGGTTTTGCGGGATCTATATTAGCTTTTTGCATTAAAGCTGCGAGCGCTTGGTCATAGCTTGCATTAGCGACATCGATGTATCCTATTTCTTGCGCTTTTTCTCCATCAAAAACTTGGGCCCCGTACTCATCGATGAGTTTTGTTTTGTCTACAGGCCTATTTTCGGTAACGATCGTTACAAATTGATTGTAAAAGGAAGATAAAATCACTTTTAAAGAATTGTCTTCGCCTTCTTTCCAGGTACGGAAAGGGTTCATCATGTCTTTATCCAATCCGTTTGTGAGGGTTTGCGATTGGACGCCGATTTTGCCCATCGCATCCGCTACATTGAAAAAAGGACCAATGAGGACGCCAATTGACCCGATCACGCTGGGAGGAGAGGCAAAAATTTGCTCTGCGCTAGAGGCTATGTACATTCCGCCAGAGGCGCATAGGCCGTTTACAAAGGCGAACACAGGGATTTGATATTTTTCCTTGTAGGCTTTGATCATACGATAAATATTGTCTGAGTCAACCACCGTGCCCCCTGGCGTATTGATGTGAAGCAAAATGCCTTTTACTCGATTATGTGTTAACGTGCCGCTGTGGGAATCTCGTAAAATATCTTCGACGGTTTCTGAATTCACTCCGGCGGCCTCTCCAATGACTCCATGGATGTTGATGCGCAATATTACAGGAGCTGCTGTGGAAAGGAGGGTACGGCTGCCTTCAAGGTCAGGCAAGATAGTCAGTTCTGTTTTGTCTTCATGCCCTTTAGCAGGGGAAATAGCGGTATAGAGGATGGACACAACAATCAGGCTTAAAAAAATTCCGAACACAGAAAAGAAGCAACGGCAGAAGCTTCTTAGGGAAGAAACAAAAATCGATTCACGTGCAATTTCCATGAAAAAAAACCTCTTGTTGTGTAATGATGAAGCGCTCGCCTAAGTTGATGCACATTGGCTCAATGTCATCAGCATAACGCATTTGTCCCTAAAGTGAAAATACTTTGATGTAAAAATATGCAAGAGGATTATTGGTACGATTGGATTTTTGAAAAGACCTGGGTTGTGAATCTAGGCCTTATTGTATTTTTTGCGTTTTTTATCAATATTTTCATAAAAAAAGTTTTATCCCATATCAAATATAAAAAAGGTCTGACAGCTCAAGACTGGCGCTTTCATTTGGATTACGTCATTTTGCGGCCTTTGCAATTGCTAAGCTGGGTCATTGCTGGAACTTTGCTTGCAGAGGTTGTTGTTCACGAGTTTTTACTGCAGCAGACGTTGTCTTTTTTTACGATGCTTCGAGACTTAGGGATTGTCTTTAGCTTGACATGGCTCTTGTTTCGTTGGAAAAAGATTTTTTATGATTTGCTTTTCATGAAAAAGGGGAAAGGAAAGCATGCCTTGGATTTCAGTTTTTTGCAGCTGATTGGCAAGCTGCTAACCCTTTTCTTGATGGGGATCTCTGCTTTATTGATTTTACAGATTTTAGGGCTCGATATCGTTCCCTTGGTTACCTTTGGCGGAATTGGCGCTGCGATGCTGGGTTTTGCAAGCAAAGATATTTTTTCAAATTTTTTCGGAGGGCTGATGTTGAACATCACTCGCCCTTTTTCTTTAGAAGAAACCGTTGAATTGCCCCATAGGAAGATTGAAGGGGTGGTTGAAGAGATTGGATGGTATCTCACAGTGATTCGAGATCTTCAAAAAAAACCGATTTATGTTCCGAACGCTATTTTTTCTAATGAAGTGCTTGTGAATCGCTCTCGCATGACGCATCGCCGGATAGAAGAGGTGATTGGTCTTCGCTACCTTGATATTTTGTCGGTAGAGGGGATTGTAACAGAAGTTCGCGCCTTGTTATTTTCTCACGAAGGCATTGATTCTCAGCTGCCTATTTATGTGTTTGTAAAAACGTTCGCAGCTTCTTCTATCGAACTTGAGATCAAAGCGTATACTGTGAGCGCTCGTTATGAAGAATTCATGGAAGTAAAACAAAATATTTTGCTGCAAATTTATGCAATTGTTGAAAAAAGAGAGGCTGCCTTGGCTTTTCCGTCGCTAAGCGTTCATCTTTCAGCTGGAAGCACCATGTAATTTTGAAAAAGCTCAAAAAAAGCGAGCGCTCCCATAAAGAAAAAAGCGGCATACGTATACCAAGAGAAGCTTACATGGAAGCTGAGTCCTATTAGGACGATGAACTGAAGGGCGGTCGTGACTTTTCCCCAACGGATTGCGCGAAATATGACCGTTTTCCAGCGTCCTGTTGTGATCATGAGCAGGCCATAGATGCAGAGGAAAAAATCCCTGGAAAGCATGGCCAGAGCCTCCCAAAGCGAGAGGTTGTTTTCCCAAAAAAGAATGGAAAGGACGAAATAGACAAAAAATTTGTCCATTGCAGGATCTAAAATGGCTCCAAAACGGCTTGTAGATCGGTTTTTTCTAGCTAAATAGCCATCAATGCAGTCGGTGAGCATTGCAAGGATGATGGCGCCTAGGCGCAAGAAAGGGTTGGTTTGTAGGAAGATAAAAGCTAGAGGCGCTCTAAGAAAAGAGAGGCTATTTGAGATTGTAATCATTTTCTTATGACAAAACCTGGATTCCGGGTCGCTTAGTGTTTGCATGTTTGGTCGCTTCAAAGTTCCGGAGGCTGTTGTTCTTTCTGTGTTTTCAATTTTTTCTTCTTTTTATACCAGATTAGTCCAATTAACGACACCACAAAGGCACCGAAAAGAAAAAGGTTAAATGTCTTGAGGGAGTGGATGAGCGCTTCGTAATTACGGCTTCCATAGTAAGCTAAGGTAAAAAGAGCTGTATTTGAGCAAAAGCAGGCTATTCCATCGCTGAGTAAAAATTTTCCAAAGTGCATTTTCCCTAAGCCTGCAGCGAGAAAGAGACCGTTACGGACGCCAAAGGGGATGAACCTTCCGAAGAGAAGAGTCCGGAAGCCATATTTTTCATAGTATCCTTGAATTTGCGTTAGTTTTTTGAGGTCAACAGTTTTTGAGAACCAGCGGATATTCCACAGTTTTGGCCCCCATTTTCGGCCGATCCAATAACAGACCCAATCCGAAAAATAGCAGCCCAAAAAAACAGAGGCAAACAATTTGAAGGTGTTTTCGGGGATGACTGTTGCAGCTAACACAGCGCTGAAGATAATCATGAGATCTTCGCTGATCGGTACGTTCAGTCCTGCCAACATAAGAGATGAAAAAATAATCCAATGGGCGCTGGAGGCGTGCTCGAAGATGAATTGTATCACAAAATCCATTGGTCTTTTAAATAAAGAATGAAGGTTTTTTTGTATAGTGAATTACGAACCTTTAATTTCGAAAGAGGTCTATTGGAATTATCTATACTTGGCCTTCGACGAGGGTCGGTTCTTTTTCAATATCTTTTAGGTTTTTTGTGCTGGAAGTCAATGCGTCAAATTTTTTCCCCAGAGAGACAACCGCCAAGAGCCAAATGAGAAGGACTCCGATAAAAATTGCCGCAACGTAGGGAGTACTGGCAGAAACAGTGGAGAAAAAGAGTAAAAGGCTTTGATGGATGACAGATCCTCCCGATTTTCCTAAGCGTGAAGCGACTCCGTCGATTGCAGCCTTGCCTTTTAGTTTGGATTCATTGCTGAGGGGAATGAAAGCGATTTCTTTTGTCGCATCAAAAAAAGTGTATTTACAGGCCCTAGCAAATACGTTTTGAGTCGATCCAAGCATCAGGCCAAAGGCCATGGGAGTGCTAAATCCAGCCATAGCTGCTAAAGGAGAGATCAGGCTGGAATCTTGAAAGAGGACGAAAGTAAAAAATCCAATGCCAGTGAGGAGCATCATGGCGACAGGAATCATAGCACTCGTGGTCCAGGAAAAACAGCGGATAATGTTGCCTGTGACAAATACCGCAGCGAAGGTGGCGACAATACCAATCATCGTCGTAACATGGCCCATATAAGCCTGAAAATCGCTTGGATCTGGATAAAGGGCATTAATTTGATTTTTCCAAACAACTTCTACGAGATTAATCGCAATATTATAGGTTAAAACAATTAGCGCGATGCAAATTAAATATTTTGATTTTGTTAAATAGGAGAAGTTGGCCCTCATAGACATTTTGATTTTTTCTGTTTTTTCGACAGAAAGGCTGGGCTGGTTTTGCGAGAAAATAACATGGGTATTGAGCCAGCGAAATAAAGCAACCGTCAAAATACTGCTTGTCAAAATGATGCAGGTCATAAATAAAATCGATTGTTCCCACTTCGTAGTGCCGTAGGGGACATGCGGGATGTAGGAAAAAGCGGAAAGATAATAGGAAATTTGACCGGCTAAGATCGATGCGACATTTGCGCCGATCATCAGCAGCCCATAGTAGCGCTTCGCTTCTTGGACCGGGGTTACTTCGTTGGCAAATCCCCAAAAAAGAACGGACATAATGGCCGTGCTCCACAGCTCCGACATCGTATAAAAAAGGGTAAATGTCCAATTGCGGAAGATCGCGATGAGTCCTTTAAAACCGGAAGGAAGCCAGGCTTGAAGTTGATCTGCTGTCTGATGAGGATGAAGGACATCTCGCAAAGGGTAAAGGACAAAGGTGAACAAAAAGAAAAAAGCCACAAAGATGAACATCATGACGTAAAATACTTTTTCCCTCGACAATCGATTCGCAAGCCGGGTGAAAATAAACGTGAGCAAAATAGCGCAGGGAAGAATCGCCCATACTTTGATGAACGGGATGGCCTCGGCCCCTGAATTGGGCGCAGTGACAATCATGGAATCTTTAAAGGTGCGCAGCAGGTTATAATTGAGAGCGATTAAAAAGAACATCCCAAGCATGGGGAGGAACTTTTTTAGCTCCCATCGATGGACGGGCCAGAAAAAAGCCCTCCATTTATTAAATTCCGGTTTAGTATCGTGGTGCATATATCCACTGGTACATGAGAACCTTGGGGTTAAGGGTGGTTATACCGAGTACGGCATAAAAATTTTTACACACAATTGGTAAAAACTTTTGACTTTTGCTCCTTAAGCGGGTTTAGCATCTCATATTTCCTAATTTTAGGGGAGTAAATTTATTTTTTTTACTATTCGCCTGGTTTATTTGATAAGGAATCGATTCCTGGCAAATGTCCTAATTCAATAAATTCTAAAGAAGCCCCCCCTCCAGTAGAGAGGTGGGCAAATTGTTTGCCGAGCCCCATTTGTTGGACTGCGGCAACAGAATCTCCTCCTCCAACCACGACGGTAGCTGAAGAGCGGGCCAAAACAGTGGCAACCCTGAAGGTTCCCTCTGCAAATTTTGGCATTTCAAAAACGCCTAAAGGTCCGTTCCAAAACACAGTCGAGGCGTCTTTCAAGAGAAAAGACCATGTTTCAACTGTTTTAGGGCCGATTCCCATGCCTTGCCATCCTTTGGGAATGCCTTTCTTTATAGAAATAATTTTAGTTTGCGCTTCATTTTTAAAAGCGTCCGCGATGATTAGATCCTTTGGAAGATGGCAGGGGATATTTTGCTCGGCGGCCCTTTGAAGAATCAAGGCGGCGCTTTCTGTTTCCTCGTAAGGGGAATTTCCAATCGGAATTCCTTGGGCTTTTAAAAAAGTATAAGCCATCCCCCCTCCGATAAATAAGGCGTCTATATGGGGAAGCAGATGTTGGATGACTCCAACTTTCGAGGACACTTTAGCCCCCCCTATGATCGCATAAAAAGGTTTTTTAGGATGTTTTAGAAGATTGCTGAGAACTTTGATTTCTTGTTCCATCAAAAAGCCAGCTGCAGCTTGGCCAGGAAAAAAAGAAGCCAGGAGCGCGGTGGAGCTGTGCGCGCGATGGGCTGTACCAAACGCGTCATTAACATAAAGATCTCCCAATTTTGCAAGGGATTGGACAAAGGAAGGATCTTTTTCGGGGTTTTCTTCCCCCTCATGAAAGCGCAAATTTTCTAAAAACAAAATTTCGCCGGGTTTTAGGTTGGACGCCATTTTTTGGGCTACAGGTCCAATGCAATCAGGCGACCAAAGAACTGGTGTCTGCAGTATATTTTCTAATCTTTCTTTGCAAGGAGCAAGAGAGTATTTTTTGTTTACTTTTCCTTCGGGGCGGCCCAGATGACTCATTAGAATCAAAGCCCCTCCATGATCTAAAACATAATGAATAGAGGGAAGAGTGGCTAAAATTCTTGAGTCATCCGCAATGTCTCCGTTATCTTTGAGAGGGACATTGAAATCAACCCGCATAAGAACTCGTTTATTTTTTACACTCAAATCGCGAAGAGACAGTTTTTCCATAAATTTTTCTGATTTTTATTGAATCCGATCATGACAGATTGAAAAGTTCTCGGCAATATGCGGCTCATGGTTCTAAAAACCTATGATCTTTTTAGAGATTGTTGCTCAATTCGCGCTGTTCTGTCATATGGAATAAAGAGAGGTTGACAAACTGAGGGAATTCCAAAATTCGCTTTGCGAATTTTGGAATTCCCTCAGTCACAAAAAAAGGCGGATCGTGAAAAAAGAATCATTTGCTCGAGGAGTAATTTTCATGATTCTATCCGCTATTGGACTTGCGCTTACAGGGCTTTTGGGCAAGTTCGGATTAGATTACATGAATTTAACTGCTTTGATTTTTTGGCGGTACTTGGCGTCGCTTTTTTTGTTTTCTCTTTGTATGTGGTGGATGGGTTTATTTAAAGAAAGCATACGAGTCCAAAATGTAAAAATGCATCTTCTGCGCGCATTTTTTGTATTAGGTACGCAATACTGCTATTATTTTTATTTGCAAAAAAACACTTTGTTAAATGCGATGGTATTGATCAATACAGGGCCGCTTTTCATTCCCATTATTGAATGGGCCATTTTGCGACAAAAAGTAGGTGTTTCTACTTGGATCTCTTTGGTTATTTCTTTTATAGGCGTGCTGTTGGTGCTACAACCGGATCTCGATTTATTTGTGAAAGCAAGTTGGATCGGATTGCTTGCGGGAGTCATGCAGGGAGCTTCTCAAATTGTGTTTGGCATTAATTCTAAAGAAGAGCGATCAGATTTAAGCATTTTTTATTTATTTGTATTTTGCGCATTATTCAGTTTAATCCCATTTTTAATCATAGGATCCTATGCTCCTTCTATTTCGAAAGAACAGTCGCAGGTCTTGTACTGGTTGATAGGAGGATTGGGAGTAGCATCCATTTTAAATCAATTGTTTCGCTCGATTGCCTACCAGCATGGAACCCCATCAAGGCTTTCTTCGTTCATGTACGTTTCTGTATTGTTAGCTGGTTTATGGGATTGGCTATTTTTCAATAACATCCCCAATGAAATTTCTATCATTGGAGCTTTGTTAGTTGTTTTAGGAGGGATTTCGAAAATTTATTTGCGATTCAAAATTTTGAAAAACAAACCTCCAAAAAACTGAGATTAATTTATCATTGATGGAAAAATGGGACTTTCGTCCCATTTTTAAGTGAGCTGGCTGAAGGGATTGGCTGCTTGTTCAAAGCCTCCGCCCCGTTTGCGATTTTTCAGTTCGCTGCGGAGAGAATATAAAAGATCTTGATCAAAGTCTTTTTTTTCGGCCCACAGTAAATATTCGATTGGAATTTCATCAAATTTACGCCCTTTGTGCTTGCCAAGGGGCATCGCTCTTAATTTAATGGGTTTTTGCAAAATTTTTAAAATTTCTTCGGTGGATTTATAGGGTTTGGTTAAATATTTAAATACTTCGATATTGACAACGACATCGTTCATAGCGCGGTGAGCCCCTTCAAAGGCAATATTAAAATGCTGACGAAGCCGGTCTAAGGAATTGACTGGACTTTCTCCATAAATACGTGCGAGGCGAAGGGTGTCGATCAGCGGCTGTTGAGCGATTTTGGTTGGAATATTGTACCTTTGAGCTTCTGCTGTAATTAAAGAAATATCAAAATTGATCCCATGGCCGATGATCACATGTCCTTCGATCATTTGCAAAATGTGAGGCAATACCTCTTTGATTTTAGGCTTGCCAGCGACCATTTCCACAGAAATTTTATGGATGTCTTGCGATATTTTAGGAATGTCGCATTCAGGATCAATAAGCGATTCGAATTGTTGTAAAATCTCATCAAAGGTGAAGCGGGCGACGGCAATTTCTACAATTTTATCCGTAGCCGGTTCCAATCCTGTTGACTCGCAGTCTAAACAAACAAACATTTCTTGTTTTAGCAAGGTCATAGCTCAATCCTTTTTTGGATGGCGTCAATTAATTTACGCCGAGACTCTTTGTGATCATAGATGTTAAAAGGGATGCAATCTCCTAGCAAGGCATTTGATGTGCTGACTTTCCTTTTAAGCTCCTCGGTAGAGAGTTTATCCGTCTTGGTTAAAATCACTAATAGAGGGATATTTCTTTTCTTTGCCCAGTGAAAAATTGTCAAATCGTCAGACGATGGATCTCTTCTTGCATCAATTAAAAGGAGGATAAGCCGTAAAGAAGTTCGGGTTTTAAAATAGACATCGAGTGCTTTGGACCAATCCTGCACGGCACTTTCAGGTGCTTTGGCATAGCCGTATCCGGGCAAGTCGACGAGCAGCAGTTTTTCGTCGATGAGGAAAAAATTCATGCGCTGCGTTTTTCCCGGAATGGAAGAAGTTTTAGCAACCCGTTTGTGGTTTAGCAGGTGATTGATTAGGCTGGATTTGCCGACGTTGGATTTGCCGACTAAAGCTATTTCCGGCAGCGGCGTTCCTTGAGGACTTTTTAAATTAGGCCATTCTTGCTGCAGTAAAGCAGATGTTACAAATTGGGCCGTGTGAAAAAGGGTTTTTGTCAAGAAATTCCTTTGCTGATCAAAACGGTTCTTTCATTTTCTGAAATAACGCTCAGGCGGACATGGAACGCATGAGAAAGGGGAAGAGAGGAAATACGTTCGGGCCATTCGATCAATGTGACGCCATTTTTTGTAAAATATTCTTCAAATCCCATTGCTAAAAAATCACTCTCTTGACGGATTCGATATAAATCGAAATGAAAAATCGGTATATTCGCTTCATAAATCTGTAAATAAACGTAAGTGGGGCTCTGGATTAAATCCGAAGATCCCAGACCCTGAGCGATCCCTTTGACGAACGTTGTCTTTCCTGCGCCAAGATCTCCTGTTAATAAGATGAGATCGTTTGGTTTTAAGCAGCGAGCAAATCGCTGGGCAAACAAAATTGTTTCATCAGGAGAAGAAAAGTGAAACAATTCCGGCATAAGAAACTTTATTCAGCTTCTACCCATTTTTCGAGATAAGGCTCAAATTCCGCGTGTTTTGCGAGAGCTTCGACAAAGGCCGCGATTTTGTCTTCTGTCAAGTGTGTTTGAATAAAATCGAGAAAGCGCTCATCAATTTGGTAGCGGTTTTGATTTTGCACTTCAAGGAGCGTTAAATTTTTTACATGGTTTTTCTTGAAATCTTCAATTACAGCATTTTTGCTATTAAAAAGTTTTCCTGTCACAGCAGAAGAGTAAACGACTTTTTTAATGGACGCTTTGCGAACGCTGATGTAATTTTTGATTACTTCAGGGTCTTCCGAGACAAAAAATCTTTTTGCAGGTAGGCCTCCGACCCGTTCCGTGTTTTCGGGGCAAGTGGAAACCCAATCATAAATGGCGTCTTGGGGATTCGGATGGGTATTGTCTCCAAAAACTTTTCCAGTAAAGGGGCATATATATATTTTTTTTGTATTTTCATTGACGCTTTGCTGGCCGAATTGGATCGTAATTTCTGTTTCTCGCCAGAGTTTCCCTTGTGCTTCCAGTTTGTGGATGATGTCGTCTAAGGACTGGTATATCTTTTTTTCACGTGGGAAAAGAACGGGCTGAAGATGGTAGCGCTCTTCGATAAAAGCCAAATAAATGGTGACCAAGTCAGCGCTGCGGTTCTTTTTCAAGAACTTTAAAAGATCAGCCTTCGATTCAGAAGTGAGGGTGAGGGACTGTGTCATATTAGCCTCAAAATGCTTTGCCTGAATGGGTTAGTGTTTGTTGCAAATCCAGAAACCATTTCTTGGATCTTTGTGTTAGTTAGCCAGCTTACTACAAAAGACAATAAGGTTCAAGGTTCTGCTACAGGTTTTTTGCTATAGGCTTATTATGGCCCCTAGATTCAAGCATCATAAACGGGATAAAAAGGAGGCTATAAAAACGTAGGCTTCTCTGCTTGATTTTTGAGGTCATTTGTGGTACGCTTGGACAAAATTTTTTAACAGTTCTTGGCTCGCTGGATTTCGGCGAGTTATTTTTTGCAAACTAAGGTGGGCCTTTATGACACACGTGCTAGAAAAAAATTTAGAAAATCCAAAACAAAAGCTCGCACAGTTGGTTCGCGAGGGGCAGAAAATGTCTTCGCTGCAAGTAGAAAGATTGCCTGTAAAAGACTATGAGCAAGTGCTAAAAATCTCTGATAAGCAATCTGGACTCCTTGCGATCATTGCCATTCACGATACAACTCTAGGGCCTGCGCTCGGAGGGGTTCGGATCCGGCCTTATGAGACGTTTCAAGCGGCGCTCGAAGATGTTTTGCGCCTATCCAAAGGAATGACCTATAAGTCGGCCATATCGGATGTAGGATTCGGCGGAGGGAAAAGTGTGATTCTCGCGGATCCTAAAAAAGGACAAAAAACGCCTGAAATGCTTAGAGCTTTTGGAGCTGCTGTCGAGCAATTGACGGGCGCCTATATTTGTGCAGAAGATGTAGGGTGTACAACAGATGATGTAAAACTGATTCGTCAAAATACGCAATATGTAGTCGGTTTGACTCACGAGAAAAGCAGTGGCGATCCGGGACCTTTTACAGCTTGGGGTACATTCAGAGGAATCCAGGCGACGGTCAAGCAGATTTATGGTAGCGATTCCTTAGAAGGAAAAACGGTTGCAGTGCAGGGTCTTGGCAACGTAGGCGCTGTTTTGTGCGATTATTTATTCTGGGCAGGAGCTCATTTGATTTTGGCTGACATTGATGAAGCGAAAGCTGAGAGGCTCGCTCGCAAGTACGGGGGCAAAACAGTCCCTGTGGATCAAATTTTGCAAGTCCAATGTGATATTTTGGCTCCTTGTGCACTGGGAGCGATCATTAATGATGAGACGATTTGTACGCTGCAATGCCGCGGAATAGCTGGGTGTGCAAATAATCAATTGCTTCGAGATAGTCATGGATTTATGCTCAAAGAAAAAGGGATTTTATATGCTCCAGACTTCGTGATTAATGCAGGGGGGCTTTTGAATGTCTCTGCAGAGCTGGAAGAAACTGGATATGTGCCTAGCTGGTCGCGAGATAAAATACATCGTATTTACGATACGCTGCTCGCGATTTATGAGATTGCCGAAAGAAATGGAGAGTCCACTCATAACGCTGCTTGCGCTTTAGCGGATTATCGGATTAAATACCAAATCGGCAAACGATTTTATCCTCCCGTCTTTCACCATACTGTAGAATAGTAATGCAAACGCTTCTTAGCACGTTTCAAAAAATGGTAGCTCACGCTATTGAAAGAGCCTTTCCAGGCTCTTCTTTAGAGGCATTTGCTGCCGATGTAGCGCCTTGCGCCCAAGAAGAATTTGGGCATTATCAATGCAATAGCGCATTGGGGTTGTCTAAGCACTTAAAAAAAAATCCTCGTCAAGTGGCAGAGCAAATCATTGAACATTTAGATGGTTTGGCCAAGAAATGTTGTGCAAAAATTGACATTGCGGGGCCTGGATTTATTAATTTTACCCTTAGTTCCTTATTTTTATCAGAACAGCTCAATTTGCAGCTGAAAGATTCGTGCCTCGGTGCGGTAAAGCCTGCTAAAAAGCAAAAGATCATTGTAGAGTTTTCCTCGCCCAATGTAGCGAAAGAGCTACACGTTGGGCATATTCGCTCGACGATTATAGGGGACTGCATTGCACGTCTTTTTGAATTTTTGGGTCATGATGTCCTTCGTTTAAATCATATAGGAGATTGGGGCACGCAGTTTGGGATGTTGATTGCTTATATGCAGGAATCAGCCCCAGATGTCCTCCGAGGAGAGGCAAAAACCGATCTAGCTTCTCTTATGCAGTGGTACCGCGCTGCAAAAAAACGATTTGATGAAGATGTGGATTTTAAAAAAAGAGCGCAGCTGCAGGTGGTAGATTTGCAAGCAGGCGATCCAAGCGCGATGCATGCATGGAAACTGATTTGCAACGTATCTCGCCAAGGGTTTCAAGAAATTTATGATTTATTGGACGCTCGTTTGACTGAACGTGGAGAATCTTTTTATAATCCTTATTTGAAAAGTGTGATAGATGAATTTGAGGCAAAAGGGTTAATAACTCTTTCCAATGGAGCCAAATGCATTTTTTTAGATGGGTTTG